>ERZ773045.666-NODE-666-length-16814-cov-3.693001_pt1 | contig 16814 bp, 20 predicted proteins | sample MGYA00580635_ERZ773045 | MGnify/ENA primary metagenome ERZ773045 (study PRJEB29015, sample SAMEA2738115) | human oral metagenome | biome: human oral; feature: human-associated habitat; material: saliva | place: China | collected 2261 ...
AGATTAAGGGCCTCGATAAGTTCATTCGACGCGTACAGGGCAAGCCTAGACAAGCAAGGCAAGCGGTAGGCGAAGAGCTTCGCAGATCGGCCTTGCGAATTGAACGAAAAGCCAAAATTAAGGCGGCAGTCGATACCGGATTTATGAGAAACGGAATCTTTGTCGCTAGGGTGGGTATGTTACGATATAAGGTGATATCTCCCGCCGGCTATTCGGTCTTTGTTGAGCTTGGAACGCGTAAAATGAAGGCCCAACCATTTCTAGGGCCGGCCGTAAAAGAAGAAAGCGAAGTTCTTTTTCGAAACCTTCGCAAAATGTTTAGGAGGTGATCCATGGAATTTGAAGCACCTTCGATCAAGGCACTCGCGAAATTACGTGAGAAATTGAAACCGTTGAATATTCCGATTTATTTTAATCTTCCGGATCCAAACGTCCTCGAACCATTTATGGTGATCGGGCAAACCAACTCGGACACATCGAAAACGGTCCAGACGGGCCTTGTGATCGAGGATATGAGCGTACAGGTAGATATATTCCTACCGGGTGATGAAAGTCGTGGAGGCGTCGAGAGAGTGCGTTCAGAGGCGATCAGGAGGATCGGGCATAATAGCCAAATGGCGACAAGCGTCTTGAAAGATGAAACAATAGGCCGAGAGGTCTATCATATCGTTATTAATTTAACAGAAATTATTTTTTAAAAAGGAGCATTTATAAATGGGTGAAGCAGAAGAAAAAGCAAAAATTAAAATTACGATCGCAAAGCCGGTCGTAGGTAAGAAAGTATTTTATTTCATTCAATCGATCCACGCGGAAAAGGGCACGGGAGCAATGCTTCCAGCTTATCGTAAAGATGGATCGACCACAATGGGCGGTGAATACATTGACGAACAAACGCAACAAGGGCGCTTACTCGAAAAAGCAACCGATGAACACTCTATCGAGTTGTCTCAATATTTCGCGCCTAAAGATCCATCCGTTCAAGTCGTTTTAGACGCACAAAAAACCGGTGAATCTTTGAAGATCTGGCGCGTTATCGTTGATGATAGCGTCAAAGATTCTTCAACTGGTAAGGACACTTATCCGGCACAGTTTGGATATGGTAAGATCACGGACGACGTAGAATTTGACGACGCGATCGACGGGTTCGTTGAATTGAACTATACAGTCGGTATCGTTGGACGCTTGCGCGATGGTAAATTCCCACTTTCAACGGAAGAGATCGCAATGTTAAACGACGTTTACGAGTACCAAAATCCGGGCGAAACAACAGGCGACTACAATAATATTACACGCTAATTTTTCAAGCAAAGGGGCCTCGGAAGCCCTTTTGCTTTTATTTTTTTGACAAAAAAAGGAGTTTACAAATGGAATTTACAGTCGGAAACAAAGTGATCGAGATCAAGTTCGATTACATGACAATGTACAAAGTCAATCGTGATTTGGGATCTCAAGGCCCAGACGGCACGCGCAACGAAGACGGGGTCGGAGCTCTATTCCTTCGTGTGGTTGATCGTAACGATTCGGCTCTTGTGGATCTTATCAAGCTATGCGCGAGCAAAAAAGCGAAAGCCGTAAGCGATGAAGAAGCAATCAAAGCACTCGCGGACAAGATGGAAGAGCTCGGAGCAGAAAGCACGGAACCGCTTTTTGAAGCACTTGAAGAAGAGATGGTCGATTCCGGTTTTTTCAAAGAGAAAGTTTCGAAATACTTAGAAAATCTCGAGCTGGGATTGAAGTACCTCAAAGCAAAAGCAGAAACAGCGGACGACAAGGCACAAGCGGAACTTCAGATCGAACAGACGGAGGCGCAAATTGGGCGCTTGAAAAACGCAATCTCTTAATTGAGTGCGCTCGTTTGGGTCTGACTGACCCGAATATTATTTTTTCATGCACAAAAAACGAGCTTGACGCAATTCGTGAGGGCCTTTATTATCGAGCGATTGAAGAGAGGGAAAACCTCGTCGAGCTTGCTTTTAACTTGCGATACACATTGAACGCTAAAAAAGCGGATTTTGGCAAGTTAAGCAAGAAAAAAGATCGTGATAAGGTCCGCCGGTTATTCAGGCAACGCGAAGAGCGCGAAAGCTCTCAAGGCTTGCTCGAGAAGATCGAGCGCCTTAATGAACATTTCAGAAATAGAAATTAATAGATAGATAGGAGGTGGGGCGATGGCATTTGATGGATCAATCGAGGCCTTAATCGGTGCGGATTTAACTGGATATGAAAAGGCGATGTCCGAAGTTGTCAATTCAACAAAGAGAGCGTTCGAATCGGCTGCACAAACAGCGTCAAAGAGCGCAAACCAGATGATTCGTGAAGTCGGGGAATTGATGAACCGGCTCGCAAATAGTAACCAAAATATCGGATCCAAGATCGGTCAAGGGCTAACCGGTGGATTTAAGATCGCCCTCGGAGAGTTACAGCGTATCTCTTCAAACATTGGCGCAAAATTACCCGACCCCATACGAAAGGCATTTACTCGCGTTTCGGCTGATATCAAATCAGTCTTAGGCGCAATGAAAAATGACGTCGCCACACTTGGGGCCGGCATTAATTCCCAAATCAAAAAAGCGTTTGATTTTGATATTTCAAACGCGATCAAATCGCCAAAGAGTGCGTTCGCTGAAATGGCGAACAGCGTCGATTCCATGGCAAGCCGGATCAGTTCAAAAGTCCATAGTTTAGGCTCAGTGTTTACTAATTCGGCGAACAATATGTCCGGATCGTATAAAACGGCCTTCGGGGCTATTGGGGATTCTATGGCACGGCTCGAGGCTCGTATTCAGTCCGTGGCCGGGAATCTAACAAACGCCCTCGGGCAACGGGTTCTAAACCCTATCAATTCGTCATGGTCTAGTATGTTTACCAATCTAACCACGAAAGCGAACAGCTTCGCGGATCGAGTGAAGAATTCCTTCGGTGGGCGGGTGATCTCGTCCGTCAATAGCCTTGCTAGTACCGTAAGCGGGAAGCTCGGAGGGGCTTTCCAGACAGCCGGACAAAAGGCAGTCGGAGCCTTGACGGGGATCGTGAACCACACAGATCGAGCTGCTAGTGCTTCGACTAACTTGATTAAACAGGTTATCGGCGTCGCTGGGGCTTACAAGCTTTTTGAGCTCGGGAAAGGTTTCATTAAAAGCACAATTGCAACGGCAGCCGAATTTGAAGCCAAAATGAGCAACATTAAGGCCGTAACTGGCGCGAGTGCTGAAACGATGGCTCAATTTGATAAAGCTGCAACAAAAGCCGGGGCTGACACAGCTTTTAGCGCTAGTGAAGCAGCCGACGCAATCGGTGAGCTTGCAAAAGCTGGGGTATCGACAGAAGATATTTTAAATGGTGGGCTTACCGCGTCCCTTAACTTAGCGACAGCGGGCGAGCTTGATCTGAAAGAAGCTGCTGAAATTACATCGACAGCATTGAACGCCTTTCGTCGAGATGGCATGACAGCTACACAAGCAGCAAACCAACTTGCGGGAGCTGCAAACGCTTCGGCAACAGACGTCCACGAGTTGAAATATGGTCTTTCCATGGTCGCTCCGGTAGCGTCTGGGCTTGGTTTATCATTCAGAGATACAACAAACGCCCTCGCAGTATTCGCTCAAAACGGACTTAAAGGCTCCGACGCCGGAACTTCGTTGAAAACTATGCTTATGAATCTGCAACCGCAGACCAAGGCACAAACGAACATGATGAAAGAACTCGGGATCATTACGGCCGATGGCTCGAACCAGTTCTTTACGGCAGAAGGTAAGATCAAGTCATTCGCTGAAATTTCGCAAGTCTTGAAAGAGCATTTAAGCGGATTGACGGACGCGGAAAAACAAATGGCCTTGAAAACCATGTTCGGTACCGACGCAGTGCGTGCTGCTACTATCGCCATGAACGAGGGAGCAGATGGCGCTAACAATATGCAAGCAGCTATTGACAAAGTAACAGTCGCAGAAGTCGCAGCCGAAAAGATGAACAACTTAAAAGGGGCGGTTGAGATTCTTCGGGGATCTTTTGAGACTTTTCAAAAAACACTCGGAACGGCTGTATTACCAGTTTTGACTACTTTTGTCCAATGGCTTGATAAATTAGTTGATAGAATCAATAATTCACAAGGTTTTCAAAAATTCCTCGACGCTTTAAATTCTTTGAATCCAGCTCTTAATCAGCTTTTAAACGGTACGAAAATGACCGACGAACAAACGAATAAATTTGAAAGCACAATGATTAAACTAAAACCAGCCGTGACGGGACTTGTGGGCGCGTTTGCGTTTGGTCCAGCGGTTCGCGGGCTAACTTCGCTTACTGGTGTTATGGGCACAGTTGCAAGTAAGACGATGGCCCTCGGGGGGGTCGCGTCAAGTGCATTTAGTTCGGCTGGTGGAATGATTTCTGGCTTCGTTGGTAAAATTGGCGCTATTCCGGGCGCACTTGGTGGGGCTGCTTCGCAAGGTCTATCGGTTCTTAGCATGATGACAAGCGGGATCGCGTCCGTGATGGGAATCGCCCTCGCGTCAATCGGTCCAGCTGCTATTCTGGGGCTTGTCCTCGCTGGCCTTGGTTTGATTAACCAACAATTCGGAAAACAGATCGACCAGTTGATTACCACAGTAACGACTAAAGGCCCGCAGATTATTCAAAATCTTGTAACTGGAATCACTAGTCAATTACCGAGCTTGATAGCTTCGGGTGCGGATCTAGTTGCCAAACTGGCGCAAGCCTTCGCGACAATGTTCCCGGTTATCGTCGACGCTGGGATCCAGCTTATCGCAAGCCTTGTCCAAGGCGTGGGCCAAAATGCAAGTTCGCTTATTTCATCGGCGATAACGGTTATCGGTTCATTTGTCGATACATTGCTTCAAGCCTTGCCTCGATTGTTGTCGATCGGTATGGAATTGCTTGTAAATATCACAAACGGGATTTTACAAAACCTTCCACAATTAATGACAACAGCGCAACAAATTGTAACTAACTTTATTACAAGTATGCAAGCGAACTTCCCGCAAATCCTCGAACAAGGGATTCAAGTTTTGATGAACTTGGTAAATGGTATCGTTCAGGCCTTGCCAACGATCATTGAAATTGCGACACAAGTCATTGTCGGATTCATACAAACGATCTTGTCTAACTTGCCAACGATTTTACAAGGTGGTATTCAATTAATTGTAACCCTCGTCCAAGGTATCATTAGTTCATTGCCACAGATCGCACAAAGCGCGGTACAGATTATCGGACAGATGATTCGTGGATTCGCTCAAGCCTTGCCACAGCTTATCATGGCTGGGATTCAATTAGTCGTACAGCTTGCAATGGCTATCGTCAAGGGCTTACCTAATATCGTCACGGCAGCATGGGAGATCGTTAAGGGCTTCGGCGAAGCTCTTCTTAACTTCATTCCGAACGCGCTGAAAGGCGTCGCGGACGCTATCGGAAACTTCTTCGGTGGTATCTGGGACTGGATCACTGGTAAATCGGACGAAGGTGGAGAAAAAACCAAGGCTTCGATCGACGGAACAGCGGAGCATATCAAGAGCAAGAGTTCGGAAACAACAGCGCAATTAAGTACCGACGCGACAACAGCAAGTGCGAATGTAACAGGCGCGTACAGTCAAATGAGCATGAACGCTGTTACGTCAACGTCTAACATGAGTACCGGTGTTACAACGAATATGTCTCAAATGGCTACCAATGCAATGGATAGTACAACCCAATTGCAACAAACGGCCTCGACTAACTTCAACACGTTAAACACTAACGGTACTATGGACTTGCAAGCCCTTGCTGCTAACGCGGACGCGTCATTTAACCAGATGAACATGACCGCGCTCACACAGACTGGACAGATGAACACAGGCGTAACGTCTAATATCAGTCAATTAAACGCGAACGCAAGTAACGAGTTGAACCAGTTGATGAATAATGCGAACGCAAGCACGACGGGAGTAAATACAGCTGCAACCACGAACGCGCAACAGGCAAGCACGAACGTTGTAAGCAACTTCCAACAAATGCAAGCAGGAGCGACAACAGCTACAAATGCGATGGCTATTAGCGCGCAAACGGATTTTGGTAAGATGGCCGAACAAGCGGAGCAATCGAGCTCTAAAATGTCACAAGCTATCACGACTAATTACCAAAATATGCAAAATACTGTTACGCAAGCAATAAACGCCACGGCTCAAGCGGTTCAAAGCGGGCTTAATAAGATCTCGCAAGTAAGCTCTTCGGCCGGCAAGCAGTTAGAAAACTCGTTTAAGTCAACGTTCCAAAACGTGACAAATAGTGCGAAAAGTGGTATGCAAGCATTTACTAGCACCATGCAATCGAGCATGGCGCGAGCTGTTTCACTTGCTAGTTCGTCTTGCAATCAGATTTCGGCTTCGTTCAGCTTGCTTCCAGCATTGCTACAAATGGTCGGATTTAACGCTGGCATGGGTCTATACAACGGACTTGCTTCGATGGCTGGTTCATTGTATGCGCTCGCTTCTAGTATCGCTTCTAATATTGCAGCAGTCATGCGGTCCGCGTTAAGTATTCACTCGCCGTCACGGGTTACGAAAAAAATCGGTGGATTTACGGGCGAAGGTATGTATCTCGGCATGAAAGACTGGGTATCGGATATAAACGATATGGCTCGGCAGTATGCGCAAGCGATCATGGATCAAGATTATCAGACTAATAGCGTATTGACCACAAGCGCGAGCGTGACAAGCTCGGGCGTTCGTTCATCTCTCGAAGATTTGAGCGACGAAGTGAAGAATTCACAGCTTGCGGATCAAAAATTCGAAGTACACAATGAGATCGTCGGTGATAAGATTTACACCACGGTAAAAGAAAAGGACGCCCGAAAAAAGGCGTTAGATGAATATTTTGCGTAAGGGGTGAAACATGGATTTATTGATAGAAAAAGACGGCCAAAGTCGGAAATTATCTGAATTAGGCCTATATAATATCACGGTCGATGATTCGTCCCCGACCGCGGATATTTCAACGCGTACCGTCAAGGGGCGCAATGGTCGGATCTTTGATGGTTTGACTTATACCGAAAAAACAATCGAAGTAAAAGCTAGGCTTTCCGTCTCAACGATGGAAGCCTTTTTTGATAAAAAGGACGAGCTAACTCGCTATATTTTGGGCGAGGATAGTTTTTACATTACCAAAATGTACCCACAACGAAACGAGTTATATGAGTTCGAGACAGCTGGACAAACAACGGGAGAGCTCGAGATCGCAAGTATTCCGCATACAGCGTGGCGGTATCGCTATAAAGTGGTGGGGAATGATCGGATCGATTATGATTTCATCGGCAAGTCGTCCGCGGGACTGAAATATAACATTTCATTTTCATTTGTCACAGCGGAGTTACCTTTTGGCGAAACAGTCCCACGGGATCTTGCGCTTTCAGCGAATAGCTTTCCATACAACGGCACGGCTCCATTAAGTCAATTAGAGGTACCGTTTATCGTGGAATTAACGGCAAACGCTGATAATACTGATTTTTTCGTTGAAATTGACGGCCGTCGGTTCACTTACCGGCACACGGAAACGCCTTTGAGGGCCGGGCAAAAGCTCCTTCTAAAAGGGATCGAAACGGCGATCTATCAAGGACCAACCACACAAGATCTAAACGTTAATAACCGGACAAATTACGAGTATTTCGTTATTAGGCCAAAACCTAACCGGTCGGTCAATTGGTTTACAAATTTCAAGGGAACAATCAAAATCCTCGGATTTAAGGAATTATACAAGTAGGAAGGAGGGAAAATGCTTACTTTTTATGATGAAAAGGGCAACGGTTATGGTGCGCAAGTCGAATTTACAACAAAAAACGCGGTAAATGGCGAGCGTTCCGTGTCCGGAACCATTCTTACAAACGAAAAAGTATTGTCAAGGATTGATCGGGGCTGGTCTTTTGAGTGGGACGGCGAGCTCTATAAGATCATTTACGCAAAACCTAAAGACGAAGGCCGGAGCTTATCTGTATCATTTGACGCGGTTCACCAGTTCTTCTACGATTTCGAACATTCTAATTGTTATCAACTTTTCAATGGTTCTAATCGGTTTGATGTTTATATCGAGGCCATTTTTAAAAATAGCGGGTATCGATATGTTATCGAAGCCGAAGCGAAAGCCGTTCGGAAAGAGAATTTCGGAAACGCGAGCCGGTTATCTATGTTTAAAGATATTATCAAGGCAGCTGGCCTTGAGTTTTCGGTAACTGGAAAAGTCGTCCGGATCGTGAAGAAAGTCGGAACAGATCTTTCGACAGTCGTTCGAAAAAACTTCAACATGAACGAGTTGACACTCGAAAAAAATATCGGGGCCTTTATCACTTACAAAAAGGGTCTCGGAGCTTGGAAAGATGAAGAGAATCATGACGCGGGGCGGTACGAATCAGAGTATGAAAGCCCACTTGCTCAGATCTATGGCCGTATTGAAGGTAGCCCGATAAGCGATGAACGGTACAAAGACACAGGGAAATTATTAGAGCGTCTAAAAAAAGACGTGGATAATTCTTATTCGATTTCGGTACAGCTCGAAATGGAAGATCTGACGCGAGCGGGCTACAATTACAAACAGCCTCGAGCCGGTGACTATATCATGGCTATTAATGAGACAATCGGTTTTCGTGAAAAAATTCGTATTGTATCTTATGAAAGTAGCTATGATGTGACAGGCCGTTTAATCAAACATAAAGTGACTTGTAATGATATCGGAACAGTACAAAAAGCGATCACAGCCGAAGGTTCGATCATGCGGAGTGTGGGCCAAACTCAAGAATACGCGGAAAGCGCCCTTGAGATCGCTACAAAAGCCCTCGTTAGTGCAGATGGCAAAACTACTACTTACTACGGCGCGGAAAAACCACGGGACCAACCACAGGGGACGTTACATCGTGGCGATATGTTATATCTTACCGTTGGCGAAGAAACCGAGCTTTATTTCTGGAACGGGGCCGAGTGGGAGCTAAAAAACCTAAAATTTGACAGCTCAAAGCTCGAGAAGATGTTCGCGGATTCCAAGGCCTCGACTGATAAGGCTATAGCGGAAGCTAAAAAGCAAGCGGACGAAGCCTTAAAAAAAGCCGGCACGATCGCGAATTCCGAAAGTTTGTCGGCAAAGATTAAAGAAGAGATTCTAAAAAGCAAGGATTTAAGCGATAAAATAAACCGGACGTTTGTCGAATCAAATAACGGCACTGAAATTTACAACAAAATTGCCGGAGAGGTCTCAAAAAAATTCGTAACCGTTGATGTAAACGACGCTCGTTATCGTGATTTAACGTCTCGAATGGATTCTACTGACCAAACAATCACGAGAACTAGCAATAGAATCGGTGAAGTCGATAAAAATTTGAATAAAACTATTATCAATGTAAACGATAAAATCGGTGAATTTAATAATAGACTTAATAAAACAACTATCGACGTCGTTAATGCACAAGGAACAGCGGATAACGTAAAAAATCAAGTTATCATTACCAATCAGAAAGTCTCGGAGATCGATCAATCAGTCGCACAAGCAAACGGACGAATCGATCAGACGAATAGCAATCTGGAAGCAACAAATGCGCAAGTCGAAGCTAACAAGCGACAAATCGAAGTCCAAGTAACAAATTATAATGCAGTCCGGGAATCGACAAAATTATACGAGCGAATTTTGGGTACATCAGAAACAGGCGCACCCGACAAGCTCTCTCGCTTGGTTATGTCCAGCGAGATTTTTCAAACCGAGGTCGGAAAGTATGTTACAGATGATAACAATCTGATTGTCAATTCAATGACTATGGCAACCAATACCCTTGTTAATGCTAACAGAAACGGCGTAGAAGTTACCCTAAATGATGGAATTTTTAGCATTAAGGCGCAAGGTTTAACCGGTTTTAACTTCACCGGCTTTTCATTGCCTATCTATGTCAAGAAAATTTATCGCGGTGAAACCTATACCCTAGGTTTCAAATACCGCTTTAAAGCTTACCCGGACCATTCGTTTGCCTTTAATGTGAAAAATCACAAATTAAATAAGATTTTGCTAAATGCTGAAATAGGAAAAAATAGACCGCCTTTGGACGAATGGACTGAATTTCAACAAACTTTCACAGTCCGGGAAGACTTCCTTTTTGGCGAGGATCGTAATTTTCCATTTTATATTTACCTAGTTAAAAACGGCTGGGTGGAATTTAAGGAACCTATTTTGGTCCGGGGATCAAGAACGGGGCCTTACAAACCAAGTCAATTTGATGACGCCTATAAGTCGTTAGAAGAAACCAAGAAAACCACGGAAGCAGTTCGAACACAAATGACCTTGCTTTCGAATTCATGGTCGGTAAAGGCCTTGAATGGTCCCGGGGACGTGCTAGGATCTATTAACTTAAATCCGGATGGATCAGTTCGGATTAACGAAGGACTACTCTCGATCGGCGAAAAAACGATCATTAAAAACGGCGTTATTAAAGACGGTATGATCGAAAACTTGTCCGCTAATAAAGTGAACTTTGGTACACTTAATGGTAACGACGTAAACGTTATTAACTTAAACGCTAAAAGTATTACATCGGGAACGTTCAGAGGTTTGACGTTTGAAGGTGGGATTATTCGCGGAAATAATGGAAATACTGAAATAAATCTAAACACTAATACTACTACTTACAACGGTACAGCTAAAATTGAATTTAGATCCCCTTATAATTCTCTTGAATTTAATTCTGGCGGACGTAAGGCGTTTTTAGCACCAACAATCGCGTCAGGGACTAATAATGCAGCGTTTGCCTTTGGCGTAAACGACCGAGGCGAGGGGAATCCAAATAATAATTTTGTCGGATTTAAAATCTTCAACAGTTACGGCAATCGCAGAATTTATATGATCGGAGATATCCACATTGTAGCGAACTCGGTTAGTGATAATGCTCCGTCCGTATCTTTAAATACAATACTTAATCGTATAAATGATAACTTTAAAATGTTAAGAGAATTCCGCAATCGATACAATGAAGGATCTCCCGGATTTTGGGACGTTGGTGTATATTAGAAAGGTAACAAATGGACACGATAGATAAAATTGTAAATGATATCGCGCAAAAACTCGCGAACGCGATCGTAGAAGGTTCAAATTTTAGGATCTTATATGAGGACACAAACGAGAAATTAAAATGCGCTAATGACTTATTAACTAGATTTAATAATGTATTAGATAGCGATCAAGCACTCAAAGAGCTGTTCGACGAAACAGCTAAAAAATTAGAAGAACAAAAGGACTAATAAATATATGGAATTCAAAATCATTAATAAATACCTTCAAGAAGAAGGACGTACATTCGTATCAATCCGTTCAACGAACCCTTACACGGCCTTCGAGCGCGTCTTGATTGGTGACCGTACCAACGAATCAGATGAAGTGCTGATCCAAGCCGTGCTCGGACAAGTAGCGACTGAATTCAATCCGGCCGATGGCGTGAAGAAATTACAAGAGGATCTTCACACTCAAGCCGAAAACTACGAGCAAAAACTCGCAGAAAAAGACACGAAGATCGCAGAAGTTAAGGCCGTAGCAGATTGGGCGGTATTGGCACGAGTAACCGATACGGACAATCCTTTAGATCCTACGTTATTCAAACGTGGCCTTGAATTGGTCGATCTTGGAAAAATTGGCAAGACTTACCAATCACAAGAAATTTTCGCGCTCGAAAATCCAGAGCATATCGAAAAATTCCAAGAAGGAAAACGCGTCATGATCCAAGTAACCGAGCCGTTTACTTACAATGGCGAAACGTTGGAACAGCTCGAATCGTTGCACCAGAACGGAAAAATCGGTATTTGGAAATGGACCGAGCCAAAGCCGGAAGATTCAAAACCAGCTGGAGATCTTGAAACTCAACCCGTCCAGTAAGCTAGTAGCTTAATAGGGGGTGGTAAAATTGGACCTATTAACACTAATTGACAAATTAACTCCCGTTTTAGTCGTTATCATTCCAAGTTACTTTTCTTTTAAGAGCACCAAAACTACAAAAGAAGCTGACAAACGTATCGAGGGTCTATCGAATAAAATCGATACCCTCGAGAAGTCAGTCTCAAACGTGGAAGAGATCGGAAAAGATAACCAACGAAATTTAACGATTATCGGGAAAGGCTTACAACGGCTTCAACGTTTTCGATTACAGGAGAATTTGAAGAACGCGTTAAAACGTGGACACACAAACCAGCATGAGATCGAGGAACTATCTAAACTGTATGAAAGTTACGTCGAATTAGGCGGGAACGGAGCTATCAAAGTGCTATTCGAGCGCTTTCTGGAATTAGAAATAAAAGAGGACAAATAACATGGATCAAATTACTAATATTATCACAACGTCAGCAATGAGCATTTTAGTTGTATTAACTGGGATCGTGGTTCAAGCGATCAAAAAATACTTGCTTATGCGTGGTGGCAAGAAAGCGATCGAGATCGTCGAGATCTTGGCAAAGAACGCCGTCAATGCAACCGAGCAAGTAGCCGACAAATTGGATATCCACGGGAAGGATAAACTCGAGCACGCTAAAACGAGCTTGATCGAGGGCCTCGAATCTCAAAATATCCACTTAACAAACCAAGAGCTAAATACCTTTATCGAGGCAGCAGTTAAACGCGCTAACGAAGAATGGAAGAAATAAGGAGATAGACAATGAGTGTACAACAATCTATCGTTAACGGTTTTATTAGTCGTCGTGGGCTGATTACCTATTCAATGCTCGGAAGCCGTAACGGCGCAGACGGAACCGGGGACTGTTCCGGTATCATGTCTCAAGTTTTAAAAGAAGCCGGTATCAATATCATTGGCTTGCCGTCAACGGTAACCCTTGGACAGCAACTCGCAAATAACGGCTTCTATCGTGTGAGCCGTAACCAAGCGTGGGACGCGGAAACAGGCGACATCGTCTTGATGTCGTGGGGTGCTGATATGTCCTCGTCTGGCGGGGCTGGTGGCCACGTCGGAGTGATGATCGATGATACATACTTTATTTCTTGCGACTATTCGACACAAGGGGCGCCGGGGCAAGCGATCAATACTTACCCTTGGAATGATTATTATAACTGGAATCGTCCGGCTTATATTGAAGTCTGGCGGTATGCTAACACAGCACCACAGACCAACAACCAAGCGAACACGGCCGTGGAACCACAAGAAAAAGCGTATTACCAAGCTAACGAGGTGAAATTCGTCAATAACATTTGGCAAATCAAATGCGATTATCTCGCGCCCGTTGGCTTCGATTGGACCGAGAACGGTATTCCCGTTTCGCTGGTAAACTGGGTCGATGAGAACGGGAATAATATTCCCGATGGCGCGGATCAAGATTTTAAAGCCGGTATGTTCTTTAGTTTCGAGATTGATGAAAACCGAATCGCAGATACAGGGACTGGAGGATATTATGGCGGTTACTATTGGCGTCTGTTTGAGTTCGGCCAATTTGGCCCCGTTTGGCTCTCATGCTGGGATAAGGACGATCTCGTTAACTATTACCAATAATAATAAGGGAGGGCCTAGATGAATCGATTAAATTCTACGAATTTAAGGCAGATTGAAGGGGGGCGGATCGTCAAACAAGGCGATTCCGCTTCTCTTTTTGGTTTTAAATTATTCGACGAATATTGGAAACCGGTCGAGCTAGAGGGCCAAAATGCTACAATTACGCTCGCGTCGCCCAAAGGTAAGGCCGTTTTTAATAGCGTTGTTACTGATTCGAAAGTTATGTTCAAAATTTCGAAAGTTCTTCCGGTCGAGAGTTACATCGTCGAGGTATCTTGTGGGGGGTATGTTTTCCCTAGCGATCAAAATGTCCGGGTCGACGTGATTCAATCAGCGGAAGAATATACCAGCGAGCAAGTCTTGAATCTTGTGAAGAACAACGTCAAGGAAGAGATCGACAAGTATATTTCAGCGCACCCGAATGGGCCACAAACGGAAGAATTTCCGGATCTCACAGTACTATATAACCTAGCTAAAATTTAAAGGAGAAATAAATGACAACTTTAAACACAGAAAATTTAAAATCTTTAGTCAATGCCATAGGTACTGATGTAAAAAAAATCAACACCGCGCTTGCTAACAAGGCCGATAAGTCCGAAGTTGGTCAAGGCGGTATCACTCAGCAACAACTTGATACGGCTATTCAAGGCGTAAAAACAGCGATCCTTGGCGAAGGGGTTTCGGAAGAACTCGATACACTAAAAGAGATCGCTGAACGAATCACAAATGGCGGAGGATCGGCAGATCAAGCAATTGTTTCCAAAATGACTGAACTCGGGCAAAAGTTTACGGATTTAGAAAATACCGATTTTGTACAGATTTATACAACAGCCAAAAACACTCTTTAAAAAAAGAGGTGAAGCATGGATAAATTAAAGCAAGCAATCAATCAGATCGGCCATGACATCGGCAATCTGGAAGGCCGACAAGCGTCGTCATTGACAATCACGAGAGCTTACGAACTGTTCCCGACCTATGCGACGTTACAATCTCAAATGGCGACTAATATCAAAACAAAACATTTAGACCTTGGTCTCGACGCGTTGATCGATGATAAGCTAAAAAATGGCGGTGATTCTTTTATCACAAATCACCAAGCGCAATCAACCTATGCGACGATTGAAAAATTAAAAGAACTTGAAAAAAAGATCGATTTAATTGATACAAGATTAAAACGTATCGAAGCGAATCAACTTTGATTTTTACCCTCCCACTCGGGAGGGCTTTTTTTGTTGCCTTGATTTTTAAAAAAAACGATCATCGCGCGAAAAAGTGAATTTAAAAAAGCCTTTATTTCATCGCATTTCTGGGACTTTATCTGAAACAATCACGCGAAAATCACGCGAAAATCTGAAACTAGTTACAGAAATAAAAAAAGTTTAAAAATTTTTGTAAAAATGCTTGACAAGCATAAAGTATAGTGATATAATTAAGTCAAGATAAAGGAAAGGGAGATCTCAAAAAAAGATCTCGAAGGAAAAATAAAATGAAAAACGTTATTCTTAAAGTCGATCACATCTTCGAAACTTATCAAATTCTTTCAGCAGATGAAGCACTAGATGAAATCGTATTTAATGGTCTTGAATTAGATCCTATCATCTTTAGCACAGTTTTTGATGGATTCGTAAAATTCGAAACAAACGAAGGAGATATCACTTACGAAATTTTCCGCGGAAATTATGCTTATCAATTTGAATCAGTTCAAAGAAGGCTAGACAGCCTAAAAGAATGCGGATATATGGATATGGCGGAATGACAGGAACAAGGGGGCTACCCCCCCTTCTTCCTAAAAAAGAAAAAATTAAAAAACTTTTATTTTTTTAACAAAAATACTTGACAAACGTAAAGCAACATGATATAATTGATCCATAAAAGATAAGGAAAGGGAGTTCGAAAGAACTCAGGTAAAAGAAAATGACAAAAGTAAATGCAACAATCGAAAAAGCGGCCGAAAAAGTTGCTTGGCTTGTTGGCTGGGACGGAATGGAAGCCGTTGTATATAAGAGCGGAAGAGTTGAAGAACGTCAAATTGGGAGCTTTGGAGAAAATGAAGAAGAGATCGTTTATATCGTCCCACTCAATAAAAACTACTGGCGTGATGGTTTGGAAAATGCAGAATTCGAATTTCCACTCGATATTGACAATAGTAACAATTGGTGCGACGCAGATATCGCAGACTTCGCAGAATATCTAATCGAAACAGAATTGAGCAACGCAACAGATCGTCACAATGGCGAAATGATTGAATGGAAAGCGGAATAAAAGGAGTAAAAGAAAATGATCGCATACGAAAAAGAATTGAGACAAGTACAAGAAATTGCGTTTCAAACTATTCACGAATACCCACTCGACCAAAAAGCGCCTCGGGTGCTATTGGCACTCGCAAATGCTCGTCCGGTTGATAGAAAGCAATTCTTTGAACTAAACCAAGGCGACGACGTGTGGCGAGTGTATAGCAAACTAGCACATAGTGGAACAATCGAACAATGGCTCGAAGATTATGCTCTAGTAGCATACATTAATGACTAAAAGAAAGAAGGAAAGAAAAAATGTCGAAACAACTTGAAAAAAATTATTAAAAAAGCTCACAAAACAGGCTTTGCAAATGTAAATGGTCGAATGTCTCTCGGTTGGCGTTGTGGTTTTGGTCCGCTCGAAAGTAAATGGCAAGCAAGATATGATAAAGAAAAAGACGTTTTCGAATTGGATCATTGGGGAACAAACATTGTAACCCTCGAACAATTTAATACTAATCCGGTCGTGGCCCACATTTACTGGCAAAGTAAATCGGACCGCGACGCACTGATCCAACTGTTCCAATATTGCGGACGGTTTGACTTTATCGTGAGTTACCGGCCATCGAGAGATGAATTTTATACCAAGGTTCAATTCGTAGGGAAGAAAACCTTAGAAGAATTTATCATTTAATAGAGTAGCGAGGGGGCATTCCCCTCCTTACTCAAAATTAAAATTAAAGGAGTAAAGAAAAATGAAAATCACACCAAACGAGATTGTAAAAACACATAAAGGGATCCGAGTTGTCCAACGCAAGGGGGAAGAGTGGGAGGATTTTAAAAAACGTATTCAAGAAATTATCGACAAGCAAGGCGAAAACTACTTAACTCAAACGCAACCGATTCGAGAAATTAAAAATAAAGGCACTCGAAACGTCCGTCGCACTTATGTAAATATTTTATTAAAGGAGGGAGCGAAATGATTATTAACACAAAACAGGTCGAGGCGACCTTATTAAACAAGGCCATTTCCGGTTATTCAATCTGGAAAGATACAGGGATCTCGGAAGCCTCGATCTCACGCT
>ERZ773045.674-NODE-674-length-16743-cov-8.085750_pt1 | contig 16743 bp, 17 predicted proteins | sample MGYA00580635_ERZ773045 | MGnify/ENA primary metagenome ERZ773045 (study PRJEB29015, sample SAMEA2738115) | human oral metagenome | biome: human oral; feature: human-associated habitat; material: saliva | place: China | collected 2261 ...
GCAATCTTTTCCGCAAGCGACTGACCATTGTCCGTAAAAGAGATTAAAAAAGCCCTCTTCACTTGCTTGCCTCACGATACTCTGTTGTGAACCCTGGATGGTATAGCAGGCTGCGCTTGTACTCATCTCCTAGGAAGTCACCTACCATGATAAGCGCTGTCTTTGTTACGCCGTTCTCCTTTGCTGTCTGAGCAAGAGTTCCTACTGTACATCTATAGCTTCTCTCCTCTGGCCATGTAGCCTTGTAGACGATAGCCGCAGGTGTGTCCTCAGTATATGCACCCTTTAGTAGTTCCTCCTGAACCTTGTCTAGAAGCGATGATGATAGGAATATTACCATCGTTGCTCCAGCCTGTGCTAGAAGATGCATTTTTTCCTTCTCAGGTACAGGTGTACGTCCTTCCATTCTTGTAATGATAACCGTCTGAGTTACATCTGGAAGCGTATACTCAGCATTTATTGCTGCCGCTGCTCCACAAAAGCTTGAAACTCCCGGTGTATACTCGTATGAAATCTGAAGTTCATCGAGCAAATCCATCTGCTCGCGTATTGCACCGTAAAGACAAGGGTCACCTGTGTGAAGTCTAACAGTCATTCTTCCCTGCATTTCTACACGCTTTATTACGTCTATAACCTCTTCGAGTGTCATCTTTGCACTGTCATAAATCTCACAGCCCTCTTTTGCCATTTTTAGCAAAGCTGGATTTACCAAGCTTCCGGCATATATTATACAGTCAGCCTCGCCAAGTAGCCTCGCGCCTCTCAGCGTTATTAGATCCTCTCCACCAGGACCTGCTCCAACGAAATTAACCATAAATTCCTCCTTAATTCCCATATATCATAAAGTACATACCCATTTACCCTGCAGCCTTGCAGTATTCAGCAAACATCTATGTAGCAACCAATCAAATTCTAGTATTCGAGTTTAATGTTAGCCTTTTTCTCGCTATTCCACTCGTCAATAATCTCCTTAGCCCCTTCGCTAACACCTAGAAGTCCGTATTCATTTGAGAAAGTACAAACCCCTATTTTTAGCTCATCTTTGACTCTTCTATTGAGAACCTTCTGAATGGATGAAACTATGCTCTCCATCACTTTTTCTCTCATATTTTCCTTGTCGAGAATCTCTATACAAGCATCTGTCGTTGCCGCTTTCATTATCTCTCTGCCAAGCTCTCCGCTTCCGCCACACATTATCGTATGCGCACAGAAAATTTCCTTACGGCAATCTGCACTCCTTGAGTGCGTATTCATGATTGAACCTGCAACCTTGACCATTTTTCCGATATGCCCTATGAGAAGAACTCTCTCAAAGCCCTCTGCAACCGCCATATCAAGTGCGTCCCCTAGGAAGTTAGAAAACTTAACGCTAGGTATTCCATAGGTTTCCACGTGCTCGTTTGCAACAAAGCTTTCGCCGTAGTTTCCTGGTATCAAAATCAGGTCCTTAGATTCTACAGCAGCCTGTCTCATCGTCACCTCAATTGTAGCAACCAGAGCTTGCATGCTCATCGGCTCAACTATTCCAGATGTTCCTAGGATAGATATTCCTCCCTCTACTCCTATCATGGAGTTAAAGGTTCTCTTAGCTGCCTCAATGCCTTCAGGCACCGAGATTATAACTCTAATTCCTCCCTCATAGCCGTAGTCCTCGCATACGCTTTCTACTGCCTCTTTGATCATACGGCGAGGCGTACTGTTTATTGCAGCATTGCCAACAGGCTGGTCTAGCCCAGGCTTTGTTACTCTTCCTACGCCCTCTCCGCCGTCAATTTCAATCTCTTTCTTGTCTATCTTTGATACCGTCGCATACACTCTCATTCCGTCTGTTACATCGGCATCGTCTCCTGCATCCTTGATGATGCAGCTCCAAGCATCGTCCTCACCTGTTCCAAAATCTGCTAGTGGAACATCAACGCGTATACCCTTTCCTGTCATGAGTCCGACAGTTTCAGGCGCCTTGCCACTGAGCATCAAAATAGTAGCTCCCGTTGCAGCAAGTGCCGCACAGGTCCCTGTTGTGTACCCACATCGCAATTTTTGATTTCCTGAACGCAGGTAGTGTTCAAATCCCATGAGAATCCTCCATGCCTAGCTTTTTCTGTTTATGCAAGCCTTTGCTCGCTCTAATATTATACCCTAGTATGCTTTTATCTAGCAGATTTTTTCTTTTTTGTACGTCCTAGTCCAATGATTATACCAGCTACCAAAACAACTCCTACCACTGCGCATAGAATTACAACAGTGTAATCCTTTTTTACTGCTCCCTCAGGTAATGTGTCTGCAAGGAAAACTATCTGGTGGTCATACCATTTCTGCTTTCTTTTGCTGAAGCTTGTGCACTCTACAGGTGCGTTTAGCTTATCTACTGAAACTTCGTAAGTATACTTATCATCTACAATTTTAAATTCAGCATACTGTGACTCGTCTGCCTTAACTGCTTCCTCGCCTGTTCCCATGAAAAGCCTTAGGTATCCCTTTCCATTAAGCGTCAAAACTGCAGTCATCTTGCCATCCTTTACAGTCAGCTTTGCTTTTATGATTCTAAACATTGATGAATCGCTTTCAACTTCGATGTCATATGTTCCGTCTTTGATGTCTTTTCCAGTAAGCTCTTTAAGATCTGGCTTTGATACGTCTGTTCTAGCTCCTTTTTCGCTGTCCTGCGCGACCTGGTCGCTAGTCGACTTTGTCTCTGCGTATACATCGTTCTTAAAAAGAACAGCCGATGTTTCAAGAACACCGGCTGTTACAACGCAGAGAGTAAGTAAGAAAATTACTAGTTTCTTCATTTGCTCTCCTTTAAAATTCTTGCCTAAAATTTTTCGAATTCATCTTATTTGAGTGAATCGATAGCTGCCTTTACATGCTCTAGATAGATTTTCTGGATGTCATAATTCTGTCCTAGTCCTTTTAGAACTGGCTTAACTTCAAAGCCTGCTGCCTTGAACTTTGTTGCCCAGCTATCTTCCCCATCACCAGCCATATCGTTGTTTGCGTGATCGCCTGCAACTACCATAAGTGGCTGAAGGATAACTCTCTTGTACTTTCCGCTTTCCTTTACCTGAGCGATAACATCGTCAACTGAAGGTTTAGCCTCTACTGTTCCAACGAAGTAATCGTTGTATCCAGCTGCCTTTAGCTTCTCCTGCATAGTTGCGTAAACCTTATTTGATTCAGCTTCTGTTCCGTGTCCCATGAAGCAGATTGCTGTCTCTCCATCGAGGTATTCCTTAGTATCATTTGTGATTGCTGCGATAACCTGCTTATAGTCTTCATCGCTTGTTAGAAGTGGCTCGCCAAGAGCAATCTTGTCGAACTTATCCTTGTACTTATCAAGTTCCTTCTTAAGATCGTTATACTCAAGACCGTTCATAAGGTGTGTAGGCTGAACAATTAGAGTCTTAACTCCATTTGCAACAGCTCTATCAAGTGCCTGCTTTACATTGTCAATCTCGATATTCTCTTCCTTCTTGAGCTTGTCGATTATGATCTGAGCAGTGAACGCTCTGCGTACCTGATAATCAGGGTAAGCTTCTCTGATTGCATCTTCAATCGCACCGATTGTCACATGTCTGCTGTTGCTGTAGCTTGTACCAAAGCTAACAATCAAAATTTCCTTATCGCTTGAAGCATTTGCTTTTCCGCTATCCTTCTTCTCTCCGCATCCTGTCAAAAGCATTGACATTGAGAGAACTGCGATAACTACTACAGATAATAATTTCTTCATACATTCCTCCTATTGTACAAAAAAGCGAAACAACTAAATAGGGATACCTCGCCCTAAGCAAAGTATCCCCGTAAATTATCAGTCAAACTCATAAAATCCAAGACACCAATTACTCGTGGCGGTCATCTTACAGTCTAGGCAGGTCTCCTGGCTCACGGCATATATTATCACGCCTTCCCACATCTTTGGATGCAGTGGCATCTGTGTTTTAACCGTTTACAGTGACGAGTTCGCACAGGATTTACACCTGTTTCCCTTTTCACTAGAATTGCTCAAGCCTTTGATTTAGATGTATCAAAGCGAGATTTCTTACTAGCACCTAAACAAATATTAAGTTGTTTATATTTATATACAGATAATATCATTTCCAAGATAATTTTGCAATCATTTTGTAAAGTAATCGCTTATCTTAAACAAAGTAAAAAGCTCTCCAAAATGGAGAGCTTCGTTTTCTTATGTGTATAGGTCAAATTAGTCAATCTTGTACTTGTTCTTGAACTTCTCAACACGTCCACCACGGTTGATGAACTTCTGCTGACCTGTAAAGAACGGATGGCACGCTGAGCAAACTTCTAGTCTTAGCTCTGGCTTAGTAGACTTAGTTACGAATGTGTGTCCGCATGCGCAAGTTACTTTACATTCCACATAATCAGGATGGATTCCTTCCTTCATGCTTGTACCTCTTTCCTGCTCAGGTCTCCCCGTGCATATATTTACTGATATTACAGCTCTACTATTGTATCACAGCAATAAAGGCTGTGCAAGATAGCAATTGTAAAAATATTTTCTATACGTTTTTTAAGTCTTTGTCTTCATAGGATTTTTACAGACATTTATTTACTATTTTTTGAATTTATCGCTATTTAAATATACAAGAGTAAATATAACAATACCTCCAAAAACAACCCATGGAAATACGATAACGATTATATTATTAATATATAACCCAAAATCAAATGCTAATAAACAAAGAGCCATTCCCGTAAGAGTTTTACTAGTAAATTTACCTATTTTCTCCATATCATAGACATTTCGCTCTTCGACTGACATAGTATTGAACCCTGCTAATAACCAAAGTCCTTTTCCCCTTTTAAGAAAAAAGGCAATTATAATCAGTAATATAGCAAAAACAATTGCAGGTATATATTGCATTTTAACCTCCAATTCGCCACCTTTTAGCTGGTGTCTTAAATAGTAATGAAAGTGTATCACACATTCGAGTATTCACGTTACAATACATTTAGTCCTATTCGTCAAACTATTGCTATTTCGACTTCTTCGCAAAGACAATTCTATCTCTATTTGCTAAATCCTTGAGAACCCTTATCGATGTGAAATCTCCGTTTCTAGATAGAAGCCCGCTCACAGCTTCGCCCTGATCATGACCTATCTCGAGCAGTAAAACACCACCCTTTCGCAGGTAACCACCTACTCCGCTCACAATTCTCTCATAGAAATCAAGTCCGCTTTCTCCACCATCAAGTGCGGAAATTGGCTCGTGTTCACAGACCTCCTTCTGCAGAGTCGGGATTACCGAAGACTTGATATACGGTGGATTTGATATAATCATGTCAAATTTTTGTTTGCGGAAGTGCTTTGAAAAAGGCTTGAAAAGGTCGCCCTGCTCAAACTTTACGGATTTTGCAACACCGTGCTTTTGCGCATTCTCCTTGGCTACTTTGATTGCCCCTTCACTGATATCAGAGCAAGTTACATTAACCTTGTTAGCGATTCTCGCTAGCGAAACACCTATAGCGCCGCTACCTGTACAAAGGTCTAGAATATCCCATTCTTTGCGCTTTACATCCATGTCTTCACCGCGAAGAGTTCCCGTATTTATTATCTCTAGCGCATCCTCAACGAGCGTCTCCGTATCCTGCCTTGGAATGAGCACGTTTTCGTTCACTATGAACTCAAGACCCATGAATTCCTGACTTCCCATGATGTATTGAACAGGCTCTCCCTTGCTTCGTCTATCAATCAGCTCAAAATACTTATCGCAAAGCCTATCCTGAAGTACTTCCTGATATTCTAGGATGATTTTTGAAAATGGAATGTCCATCATGTAACAGTATAGAATTTTGCAATCGCGCGTGGCATCTGCGATATCGCTGTCCATGAGCTGCTTTTCACCCATGGTTAACATTTCTTTGACTAATAGACTCATTCCTTATTTCCTTCTCGCTCTATATGTCTTTCCTCAATCAAATTTGCATCCTTGTCGCAAATTCCCTCAATATAAGGCGTGTCCTTTGGTACTAGAACCGCTTTCATCGAAGCTATTGCAACCTCTAGCTGCTCGTTTGTCGGCTCCTTTGTTGTGAGTTTCTGAAGCAGAATTCCAGGCATGCTCATCATCTTAACAAGCGTTCCATCGCTTCTTCCTGCCCACTTGAGCACCTCATATGAAAGCCCTGCAACAACCGGTATCAAGACAATTCTTGACAATATTCTCATCAGCAGATTAGGCCACCCAAGCATAGAGAACAAAATCAGACTTATCACCATAACAAACATCAAAAAGCTCGTTCCACAGCGCGGATGAAGTGTGTAAAAGCTCTGTGCATTCTCAGGTGTAAGCTCAAGCCCATTCTCAAAGCAGTGAATCGTCTTGTGCTCCGAGCCGTGATACTGAAATGTTACACGAATGTCCTCCATCTTACTTATCAAAAGTATATAGCCTATGAACATCAAAATTCTCAATAGTCCCTCAGCGAGGTTGAGCAAAATATGATTATTTGTCACCTTACCGAGCAAGTTTACGACCACGGTTGGAAACAGCACGAAAGCAAGCACGCTCACAGCGATTGCTATCAGAACCGAGCAGTAAATCATCAGATTCCAAATAGCCTTTTCTCCAAAGTGCTTAACTAGCCATGACTCAAGCTTACCAGGCTTTGCCTCTTCAGCATCCTCAGCGCCTTCCTCATCCATTGTGTATGCCTCAAGCACATCAGCTGAATATATCAAAGTCTTCATGCCTATGACCATGGAGCTAAAAAACGAAACCACTCCGCGGACAATAGGAATCTTGGCCCAGCGTCCGATAGGCTTTATCGGCTGAGTCTTTATGTGAATTCTGCCGTCAGGAACACGCATCGCAATCGCCATGCGATCAGTTCCGCGCATCATCACGCCTCCCATTACCGCCTGTCCTCCAATAGAAGTAGGGCAAGCATCCTTCAAAAAAATCTTACTTAAATCCATTAAATCCCCTTATATGTACTTCTTCTGGTCCTGTCCTAGGATCTTCTTAATAACCTGAATGAAGTTCTTGTTGTTCGTTGTATTTGCAAGATTATCTATGATAATCTCTGAAACCTCATGCGGATTTACATTTGATAGAGCTCTTCTCATCGTCCAAATTGCCTCAAGCTCAGCCTGAGTCATCAAAAGATCTTCACGTCTTGTGCCAGACCTGTTAAGGTCAAAGGCAGGGAAGATTCTCTTCTCAGAGAGCTTGCGATCAAGATGTAGCTCCATATTACCTGTACCCTTGAATTCCTCGTATATAACATCATCCATTCTAGATCCTGTTTCAACAAGAGCTGTTGCAAGTATTGTGATGCTTCCGCCCTCCTCAACATTACGAGCAGCTCCAAAGAACTTCTTAGGCTTGTAAAGCGCACTCGGATCAAGACCACCTGAGAGTGTCCTTCCTGAAGTTGGCTCAACAAGGTTATATGCTCTTGCAAGTCTAGTGATACTATCCAGTAAAATTACTACGTCCTTCTTATGCTCAGCAAGTCTCTTAGCTCTAGCGAGAACCATCTCAGCAACCTTGACATGATGCTGAGGTCTCTCATCAAAAGTAGAATATATTACCTCGCCGCTGCTAAGCGAACGTTTCATATCCGTTACTTCTTCAGGTCTTTCATCAACTAGGAATACGATTAGCTCAACGTCGGGGTGATTTTGCTCTATGCTGTTTGCGATTCTCTTTAGAAGCGTTGTCTTACCAGCCTTTGGCGGTGCGACAATAAGTCCTCTCTGACCCTTTCCTATAGGGGAAATCAGGTCGATAAGTCTCATGGAAAGGTCCTTTGATGTTCTCTCAAGTGTGAGCCTCTCCTGAGGGAATATAGGCGTTAAATCCTCAAAGTCCGGCCTCTTTATGGCAATTCCCGGCTCTTCATCGTTTACTGTCTTAACGTAAAGTAAGGCACCGAATCTTTCTCCATCATTTGGAAGCCTTGAAATTCCGCACACCTTATCGCCCGTCTTAAGATTAAATCTTCTAATCTGAGTAGGTGAAACGTAGATATCCTTGTCGCTAGTAAGAAAGTTATTGAATCTCAAAAATCCAAAGCCGTCCTCAGCAATCTCAAGAATCCCGCAAACCTCAGGTCTTGGCCTAGAATCGCGTATTTCCTTTGCTGTAAGCTTTTGCTCGGCATCTGCGTCAGAAACCTCTATATCATCAATTTTCGGCTCAATAGCATCCAAAGAATCGCTACTACCTTCCTTGGAAGCAGTCTCCTCAGCCTCTACAGCAGGCATCTCCTCAAGCTCCTCAGGCTTGACCTTGCGAGGTCTTCCCCTCTTCTTAGGTGCAGGAGCACTCTCTTCTTCAGTAAGCTTTTCCTCGATTGCTTCACTTTCAATCAAAATTTTACTCTTTGCCATAAATCAAAACCTAGGCTTACGCCTCCCTTTCTGACACAAACTCATCGCATATATTAAACTAATCAAAACTCGTCTGGAAATACACGGTCTGAACCGACCGCTCAAAGGTAATAATATGATTCCTAATTATATTACATTTGAAATCAAAATGTAACCCCAAAATTCAAGTTAAAAGCATGTAGAAAATAAAAACTGCCCCACCAAAGCCATCAATCTAGCTTTGATAAAGCAGCTATAAATTCATATATTTTCTCTGAGACTACTTTCCTCTAGAACTCTGCACTCTTAGGAGTTCTTGGGAATGGAATTACGTCTCTGATGTTGCTTACACCTGTGAGATACATTACCATTCTCTCAAATCCAAGTCCGTAGCCAGCGTGCTTAACACCACCGTACTTACGAAGATCTAGGTACCAGCTGTAATCCTCAGCATTAAGACCAAGTTCCTCCATTCTATTTATGAGAACGTCTAGACGCTCCTCTCTCTGGCTTCCGCCGATGATTTCACCAACGCCCGGAACGAGAAGGTCGCAAGCAGCAACAGTCTTGTTGTCGTCGTTTACTCTCATATAGAACGCCTTGATATCCTTAGGATAATCTGTTACAAACAACGGCTTCTTGAAAATCTCCTCTGTCAAATAACGCTCGTGCTCTGTCTGAAGGTCGATTCCCCACTCTACTGGATACTGGAATTCCTTACCTGACTTCTGAAGAAGTTCAACAGCCTCAGTATATGTAACTCTACCAAAGTCTGATGAAACAATGCCATGTAGACGCTCTAGAAGTCCCTTATCAACAAATTTGTTGAAGAATCCCATCTCCTCAGGTGCATGCTCAAGCACATAGTTGATTATGTACTTAACCATAGCCTCTGCAAGCTGCATGTTATCCTCAAGATCAGCAAAAGCAATCTCAGGCTCTATCATCCAAAACTCCGAAGCATGTCTTGCTGTGTTTGAATTCTCAGCACGGAATGTAGGTCCAAATGTGTAGATGTTTCTGAAAGCCATAGCGTAAGCCTCACCCTCAAGCTGTCCGCTTACTGTAAGACCTGTATGCTTTCCGAAGAAATCCTGACTGTAATCTATCTGACCCTCTTCAGTTCTTGGAATATTATCTAAATCAAGCGTTGTGATCTGGAACATCTCGCCAGCACCCTCAGCATCACTACCTGTGATAATCGGTGTGTGAGTGTAAACGAAGTTCTGATCCTGGAAGAACTTATGAATAGCATAAGCCGAAATTGATCTCACACGGAAAACCGCTGAGAACAGGTTGCTCCTTGGTCTTAAATGCGCAATCTCACGCAAAAACTCTACTGAATGACGCTTCTTCTGAAGTGGATAATCCGCATCAGTGTCCGCCTCTATCAAAACCTCCTCAGCCTTAATCTCAAACGGCTGCTTCGCATCCGGAGTAAGCTCTAGTTTTCCCCTTACGCAAAGCGCAGCTGAAACCTTAGCCTTTCCTATCTCATCAAAATTAGCAAGCTTATCTGCCTCATAAACTATCTGAACAGGTGTGAAAAAGCTACCATCATTCAGCTCGATAAATCCGAATTTGTTGGAATTTCGATTAGTTCTTACCCAACCTCTAACCGTAACTTCCTTGCCCGCATATTCTGCTGTGTTTCTGTGTAATTCTCTTAGCTGAATTGACTCCATATCTTTCCATCCTTTTAATTTATTTGATTACATCGTTCATCAAAGCATCTTAGAATCAAAAATCCCACTTTGCATGACAAACATCCAATCAGTGGGATTTATTATAGCACAAAACAAAGCTATCATCTATCTTTTTCTATTTATAAATAATGTTATATACAATTGGATATTTTATAATCAGTATTATGGATGCGACTATATTGGCAATGTTATATACTTTAGAAGGATGCGTAACTATTAAGAAATACACAGCAATAGTCACCACAACTAGAGCCATATCAATCATTATCAGCCCAATAAAGAGCTTCTTATTTACCTGTTTGTTCCTTAGTTTACACCACTCACCTACAATGTTACCTAATGAAACCATAGAGAAAAACCAATTTAAATAAGCTAATTGATTCCTAAAGAAAATTAAGCATAGAATTAGTGTTATAGAATATAAAAAGCCTATATATTTTATAAATCTAGTATGTTTCACATCTTCCATAATTTATCTCACTCTTTTCATTTGCTTTCCATTAATCTTGGTGTATTTCTATGTATTATCATTAATAAACATTAATATATATCTTAATAACATACCTGCAATAAAAATATTACTTGGCTTTCTTTTTTTGACTATATAATACTCCAAAGCTAATTGGCAGTGTTACTATCAGTATTATCGCGATTGTCTTATTTATGTACATGTACCCATCCATTTTATAAAGAGGAATCATGTAATTCATTATAATAGCTGGTATTAGCAATATCAGATTTAGTATCAAAGTGCAAATCAATAGAGGTCTATCTATTGCACTTTTACGCATTATAATCAGTTCTCTTGCAATAAGTATAGGCATCATAGTACTCGCAAGAAAATTTTCAGTTGCCAAATCCTCCTGATGTTTTAAAAATGTCCATATGAGCATCAAAGAAAATATAACACCAGTGTACTTATAAATTTGTTCATTAATTTTTTTAGAAGTATTCATTGATGTACCACCTTTCTATACACTATTTAAAATAGTTATTAGAATAGATATCTTAACAACATACCTACAATTAAACCGGCAATAAATATTAGTACATACTCAAACTTCTTCTTCCTACTCATAGAACCACCACCTATCTACCTTGATAATATCCCCTATATTCAGAAAAATCAAGTTTTTTTGTGTAGCTATGATATAATATCAGGTAGAAGAATTTTACTAGGTTTAGCTAATAAACAATAAGTCATTCAAAGCATTGAAAAATGCATATCTTATTTGAAAGTGAGGTACTAAATTGCTATTTATCGAAATACTTGCGAACGCTGCTATCTTATATCTGTTTTTAATGTTTTCAATTCTTTTTCATGAACTTGGGCATTTATCAGGATATAAAATTACAATTAAATCTAATGACTGGATTATTCAAATTGGTACAGGAAAAGAGCTTTTTCGCACTAAGCGTCTAAGATATCATGCGATTCCTATTGGTGGTGCGTTTTTATTTGAGCATGAACTAAAAACCAAAAAAGAACAGTTATTAATGTCTTTCGGTGGGCCAATGTTTACAGCAGTATTACTTATTCTATTATTTATTTTACAAAGACACCCACTTGGATATATTTCAAATGATGCTATTGTTTGGATGCGCAATTACAATTTGTGGGCACTATTTTTCACGCTTATTCCAATGAAATATCCGGCTTGTTTAGGAATTGATGATGTCAAAGTTAGCGATGGAATGGCTATATTGCATGCGCTACGCAATAACAATAAAGATACAAAAAGATAATAAAATACCATATTTAAGCACCAAAAAACGCTACCTTTCGGTAGCGCTTTGATTTAACAATACGTTCAGCTTATGCTAGTGCTGCCGTAATGATTGACATTGTGTAGATTTCCTCTGCATTGCAACCACGTGATAAATCGTTGATAGGAGCATTTAGACCCTGAAGAATTGGTCCATATGCGTCGAATCCGCCAAGTCTCTGAGCAATCTTGTAGCCGATGTTTCCTGCTTCGATTGAAGGGAAGATGAATGTGTTAGCCTGACCTGCAACCTTTGATCCCTTGCACTTTGTCTCTGCAACAACTGGTGATACTGCTGCGTCAAACTGTAGCTCACCGTCGATAGCTAGCTCTGGAGCCATTTCCTGAGCCTTGATTGTAGCGTCGTGTGAAAGCTTAACAGTGCCACCCTTTCCTGAGCCCTTTGTTGAGAAGCTTAGGATTGCAACCTTAGGGTCGATGTCAAAGATCTGAGCAGTTCTTGCTGTCTCAACTGCAACCTCAGCTAGCTTTTCTGCTGCTGTGTATGTTACATTGCCTTCCTTATCAACTGTATCCTGATAATCGATGTTGATTGCACAGTCACCCATAGCTAGGCGCTCGTCTCCGCGAACCATGATAAAGCATGAGCTTACAAGGTGTGCACCTGGCTTTGTCTTAACTAGCTGAAGAGCTGGTCTTACAGTATCAGCTGTTGAATATGTAGCTCCTCCGAGAAGGCAGTCAGCCTTACCCATCTTAACTAGCATAGTTCCAAAGTAGTTTCCGTGGCTTAGCATTTCGCGAGCTTCATCTTCTGAAAGCTTGCCCTTACGAAGCTCTACCATAGTAGCAACCATTGCATCCATCTCTGCATAGTTCTTAGGATCTAGGATTTCGCAGCCTGAAAGGTCGTATCCGTGAGCCTTTGCTGCCTCATCAAATTCAGCCTGAGTTCCTACTAGGATAACCTTTAGGATGTTCTGCTTTGTTAGCTTCTCTGCTGCATCCATAACTCTCTGGTCCGGTCCGTCTGGAAGCACGATTGTGCGAGGTGTTTCCTTTAGCTTTTCAATTAACTTATCAAAAATATTCACTTTGATTCCTCCCATCAAATGTTAGTTGAATTCATACCCAAGTATTTTACCACAAAATTGGTAAAATTTCAAACCTAGGCAAGCGATTTCTTGCAGATTTGAACATTCTCTGATTCCATTCATCAAAGCTCGACCTTGTCGATAATGCCTTTTAGCTTGGAAATCGTCACGCCGTAGTTCGTAACTGGAACCCCAGCGGCCCTTGCCTTTTCTATGCGGCTCAAAACATGAGCTCTATTGAACATACAGCTTCCACACATGATTATGAGGTCGTAATCCAGTTCTTCAGGAAAATCCAGCCCCCTAGAGAAATCTATGCTTATATTACCGTATTTCTTTCTCAGCAAAGCAGGAATCTTAACCCTGCCTATATCCTCTTCGAGCGGCGCATGCGTACAGGCCTCTGAAATCAAAACCCTTGAATTCTCATTAAGGGAGTCAATTGCGGCAGCACCCTTGACTAGCTCCTCGATATCTCCTTTTGATCTTGCCATCAAAATGGAAAATGACGTGATATTCGATTCTTCAGGCTTTAGTGCGTAAACCTCTGCAAACACCTGGGAGTCCGTGATTATGAGAGCTGGAGGTTCTTTTAGCAGGTCTAAAGTTCTCTTCATGTCTTCAGTCTTACACGATGTAATACTGCAGCCCAAATCGAGAAGCGCCCTCATTGTCTGCACCTGCGGAAGAATAAGTCTTCCCTTTGGTGCCTGAATATCCTGTGGCATAACGAGCAAAACAGATTCGCCCCCAGAAAGAAGTCCCTCTAGCAGAGGCCTATCTCCGCTGACATCCTTTGCTGCCTCTCTTATAGCTTCTAGGACTGCATCCTTATCAAATGCTACGTATCCCTCTGCAAGCTTTGTATTTGCTGACGCATCGCCTAATTGCGAACCATTAAAAACCTTGATTAAAGGCTTTTTCCTTGCCGCCAGAGCCCCGAGAAGTCTCTTGTTTTTTTCGCCCCTCTCAACGTAGATATATATGTCGCATTCATCTAAAACCTTGCTCGTGCGCTTCATCCTCTGTGCTCCGAGCTCGCTATCATCCTCAAAACCAGCCGTGTCTATAAGTGTCGATGCTCCAACACCTTGAATTTCCATCGGTTTATATACTGGATCTGTCGTGGTTCCTCTGACCTCTGAGACCAGCGACACGCTTTGACCACTGAGAAGGTTCAGAAGTGTGGATTTTCCGGAGTTAGTATCTCCGAATATTCCTATGTGCACGCGGTTTGCCTTAGCAACACCTTCGCCCTTAAAATCTAAAATCTCTTTCTCCATCTTCAATCTTCTTTAGTAACTTCCTTGTCTTTTCAATAACAACAGGGTTTGTTATGGTCTTCATTGAATCTTCGATGACCTGATTTCCCTTTGCCTTTATCTCTTCGTCACCGTAGTCTTCGATGTATTCCTTTAGGGTTATCAAAGCGTTCGGATGACAGCAGTTTACTATCTGTCCACTCTTTAGAAGGCTCATGAACCTGTCTCCAGTTCTTCCTTCTCTATAGCAGGCTGTGCAGAAGCTTGGAACATGTCCTAGCTCAAGTAGCCAGTCTACAACGTCATCGAGTGGTCTTGTATCTGAAATATCAAATTGTGCGGATTCTTCCTCTATATCTTTGATATATCCTCCGACAGCAGTCTTTGATCCTCCAGAAATCTGACTAATGCCAAGCTCCAAAGCCTTACGTCTCATTTCGACGCCTTCTCTTGTCGATATAATCATTCCTGTGTAAGGAACCGAAATTCTTATTAGCGCAATTAGCTTCTCGAAAATCTCATCGTCAAGTGCATTTGTAAACTCATTTGTATCGATATCATCTGCTGGACAGATTCTCGGCATTGAAATAGTGTGTGGTCCAACGCCATACTTTGCCTCTAGGTGCTCTGCGTGCATCAAAAGTCCTACGAGCTCATAGTGATAGCTCTCTAGTCCGTATAGAACTCCAAGTCCTACATCATCTATACCGCCGTCCATGGCTCTATCCATAGCCTCTGTATGGTAAGCGTAGTTCGCCTTTGGTCCTGTCGGATGCTGACGCTCGTAGTTTTCCTTGTTATATGTTTCCTGGAATAGGATATATGTACCGATTCCTACTTCCTTTAGCTTGCGGTAGCTTTCAACATCAGTTGCTGCGATGTTTACATTTACTCTTCTAATTGAGCCGTTTCTATGCTTGGTATCATAGATGGTTTTGATGCTTTCAATAACGTACTCTAGTGGATTGTTTATCGGATCCTCGCCAAGCTCAAGCGCGATTCTCTTATGTCCCATATCCTGAAGTGCGATAACCTCTGCACGAATCTCATCCTGTGTCAGCTTAAGTCTAGGTATGTTCTTATTCTTAGCATGGTATGGACAGTATACGCATCCGTTTATGCAGTAATTTGATAGGTAAAGCGGTGCAAACAGCACGATACGATTTCCGTAGAATCGAGTTTTTATATCTCTGGCAATCTGCTTCATCTCAGCTATTATTTCTTCGTTTTCACTATGTAGAAGTACAGATGCTTCTCTATGTGTAAGCCCCTTCAGATTCCTAGCTTTCTCCAATAACTCTCTCTGAAGCTCAATATTATCCTTATTTTCTCTTCCATATTCTATCGATGCCAGAATCTCAGCGTCGTTAATAAATTCCTCAGCCTTGCTACTCTTTACATCGTATTTTATGGCTTTTTCATTCTTTATTTCATTCACTATAGTCACCCCTGTCCATCACCAGTTCTGAGCCGATGCTTTCAAATATTTCACCTAGCTGCTTCAGGTTTTCTGCCGCCTCAACCTCAAAACAAGCTTTATCATTATATAAATTGTATTCTCTTCGTCTATATGTCGGTGTAAGGTTCGGCATATACACGTTTGCTGCAACCTCTATCGCTCTGTCTCGAGCCGTCTTTGATAGCGTCGCAAGCGAAGTAGTCGCTGGAAGATTTGCATGTGGGAACATTATCCTCAAAATCGCCAAAATAAAGACCGTAAGCTCAGCTGACCCGCTCGCCTCGTTCTCAAATGGCGTTCCGCTAGCTGGAACAAATGGCCCTATGCCTATCATTTCTGGATTTAGCTTTCGCAAAAACAAAAGATCTTCTGCGAGGTTTTCCTCCGTCTGATGCGGACTTCCAACCATGATGCCAGAACCCGTCTGAAATCCTAGCTTCTTTAGGTCCTCTAGCATATGCAATCTGAAGTCCTGATCCATATCGCTTGGATGTAGCTTGTAGTAGTGCTCCTTGTTCCTCGTCTCATGTCTAAGAAGGAATCTGTCTGCCCCTGCTTCTTTATACGCCTTGAGCGTCTCAAAAGATTTCTCTCCAACCGAAAGCGTTATCGCAGTCTGCGGGTTAATCCTCTTAATTTCTTTGATTACCTCTATCAGAGTCTTATCTGAAAATCCAGGATCCTCACCGCCCTGTAAAACAAAGCTCTTAAACCCTAGCTTGGTCCCAAATCTAACCTGTTCATAGATTTCGTCTGCGCTAAGTCTATACCTCTTCGCATTGCGATTTGACCTTCGGATGCCACAGTAGTAGCAGTCGTTTCCGCAATAGCTTGATATCTCTATGAGCCCTCGCACATACACCTTGCGGTGGAAGTTTTCTACATGTATCTCCTTCGATATCTGAAAAAGCTCGTCCTCTATCAGCTCCCTATTCTTAATGAGCTCGACAAACTCAGCCTTCTCGAGAGTTCGATCTGTCTGTAATTTGCGAAGCAGCATCAAAATATGGTTTTTTTTCTCGTTCTGTATCATACTGCCTCCTCTACACATATTGATTCCCCTCCGAATAGGAATTATAACATATTTATTGCATCATAAAACATTGTGGCAGGGAAAAATTCTATAAGGAATCAAAATAGCTTAGATGTAGTTACTCTAG
>ERZ773045.676-NODE-676-length-16702-cov-8.515228_pt1 | contig 16702 bp, 17 predicted proteins | sample MGYA00580635_ERZ773045 | MGnify/ENA primary metagenome ERZ773045 (study PRJEB29015, sample SAMEA2738115) | human oral metagenome | biome: human oral; feature: human-associated habitat; material: saliva | place: China | collected 2261 ...
CGTCGCCCCTGACCGACCGCGAGGCCGACGTTTTGCGCGAGGTCGAGGGCGGCGGCACGATCGCCGACATCGCCCATTCGCTGGGGCTGAGCCAGGGGACGGTACGCAACCATGTGTCCTCGGCGATGCTGAAGATGGACGCGCGCACCCGCGCGGAGGCAGCCATCCTGGCCCGATCCGCCGGCTGGCTGTAGCCAGGGCACGCAAGCACAACTTCATACGCCTATAGCCACCCCCCGCGAATCAGCGGCAGTGCTACAGGCAGCCACTGGTTCATCTATGCCTGTAGTCAGGTCCGGGGCTGTCTAACAGCTCGAACACCTGGGCACCGCTTGGGTTGGCCGGTTAACGCGAGGAGACAGTTAGCGCGGCGGCCAGGGCATGATTCGGTTTACGCAGCTTTCGTAGTCAACGTACTGCTGGCCAAACTGGCGCCTAAGCCAGCGCTCCTCAGTGCGTTTCATTAACACCGTCAAAGCCAACCAATACACAGCCGGTAAAATCAACAATACGTAATTAGCTTGCACCAGCAAAATACCGGCATTAAGAAACAAAAAAGCAGCATATATTGGGTTCCGCACCCAAGCATAAATACCACCCGTGATGAGCTGGTTATTTTCTATATTTTCAGTTACTCGCGCCCCAAACACGCTCACCAACCACATCACCACGGCCAGTGCCGCCACAATAACGCCAGCTACAACAAATATGAGCCGCAGCCAATTTAGGTTAACAGCCGCCCATCCCAGCCAGAAAAAAGCAGCCACACTGGCCAGCGCCGTCGTCGTAAATAGCGCCACCACATAGGCCGGACCAACCCCGAAAACCGGCAGATGCCCCTGCCCACCACGCGTTTCCATGCACCCTATTATCCCACTTCAGGGGCGATTTGAAGGGGTTTTAGCGACGCCGCAACACCCCGATACGCTCAGTAAGGGAACGCTGCTTACCCACCACCGGCAATTGCCACACACGCCAATAAGCCAGCAGGCAGAAACCCGCCCCCACACACATTGAAAACAGCATCGCCAACACCGGATTTAAATCAACAAAGCGCACCAATGAAGCCTGCGTAAAAGCCGCCGCAAGCGCCGGCAGCGCATAAAGCCGGTTACCGCCAAATACTGCCGGGGTGCGCCCCACACTAATATCGCGGATCATGGAGCCGCCTACCGCCGTCATGCAGCCTAAAAGCAGGGCAGGGATGAAACCTAAATGATTTTCTAGGGCTTTGGCGGCGCCAGTGGCAGACCAGATGCCCAGCACAATGGCGTCGGCAACCACCAGGAAGCGATGGGACCACTTGCCTTCAAATTTGAAGAACCAGGCGATGGCGGCGCCCAGACACGCCATCCAAATGTAGTAGGGGTCGGTCAGGGCGAAGGGCGGGCCGTTTTGGATCATGAGAATGTAGGTGGTGTAGTAGTCCACCTGCGCTTGGTAGGAGGAGTACTGCTCTCCCCTGTCAGTGGATACACGCGCATACGCCGCGCCCCTACTGCGTGCCAGGGTAGGTGCTTGTGGCCCAGAGATAGGGGCTTGACTGGGATTGTGGTGATGGTGGGCATCAGTTCTCCTCCCCGAGTGTGATGGTGTGGACCTTGCCGTTCTCTAGGGCCACGACGGCTTGTCGGTGCGGGCTGATGGTGATGGTGCGGACTTGTTCAAGGACAGCGTCGTTGTCCCATTCATCCAGATCGAGCACACAGGTGATTACACGGCGTAGTTCGGTTTCTCGTACTTGGGGCGCGTGGCAAGGGTTGCCTTTGCCACGGGTAGCGGTCTCACACCACCAGAACTTGTAGGACACGTGCCGGCGCGTCTTGGTTCGCCGGTGAAAGCGCCTGCCACGTTGACTGCAGTAGACCCGGTGGGTCAGTGCGCCGGTACCTCCTGTGGGGGTGGCTGCCCGACCTCCTGACGCGCGTCGTCGTGCGAGCTCAGCTTGGGTACGTTCCCAGGTCTCCTCGCTGATGATGGGCGGGTTGCCTCCCCGCTGTAGAATAATCATGGTTTTGGTGCTGGAGCCCGTGACAGGGGTGTAAATGGTTGAGTCTTTCAAACTATTCGTTCGGACCTACACGTATTGGGTAGGACTCATCCTCGGCTTTGCGATAGTGCCCGGTTCCCTGCTCTTCACCGGTGGAGTCGCCCCGGTGAACACCCCATCGTGGCTTACCCCTCTAGCAGGACTGCTACTTTTTATCATTGATAGGCCATCAACATGGGAGACGCCGCTCTGTCGAGCATTACTGATCCGCGTATTGGGTACAGGGGTTGCGGCCATCGCGTTAGTCGCTTTTGATACAGTTGCTTCCACCTACTATGGATCTCAACATTGGAGTGAGACGCTCCTATCTCTCGGTCTCGGCTGGATTGCCTTCACGGTCATGGCAGGACGGATGCTCATGAGGAGCTCAGCCCGATTTGCCACGCCTACTTTCACGAACAGGGATGCGATCCGTACGTACACGACATGGATTGGAATCTGCTTCGGGATTTTCTATATCCCCGCCACGGGGCTCGCCGCAGCTGGCACTCTTTTGATGGTATTTCCACTTTACGGAACGTTTCTCACCGGCCTGGTTCTTTTGATTGTTGACCCGCCACAACGATGGCCGCAACGGAGAGTGAGAGCACTGTGGATACGACTCTTGTCAAGCGGGGCAGCAGCATTACTACTTGCTGTCACGTACTCGTTCTATCGCAGTACTGACACACACGAGATTTTCGTTGGGAACTGGCGGGAAAGCCTGCTCTTCTTCGTAGGCGCTTGGGCACTTTATGCCGCAGTGGCTGGGGCCGCGTATCTTATGCGTGGCCCCAGCCACGAAGCAGATGACAACCTCAGTAAATGAATTCAGCTAGAGCTTGACATGCTGCCTTCTTGGTTTCTTCGCTAGGCTCAACGCCCGAGTAGCCGTATGCTCCATTGGAACCGTCTGTGAGAAGACCAACGTATATGTCATTCAATGGGCCATCAATTTCTGCAAAGAACTTGTCCTTTGCGGTTCTTTCATCGCTTGCACCAACACTCTCAGAGATCGCCTTGAATCGCTGCAGTAGCGAAACTGGATTGTTGTAGTAGCTCCTCAGCGTTCGAGACAGAAGGTTGGGGTCATCGGCCCCCGATCCTTTCAGCATCGCAGCCAGTTTGATCGCATCCCCGTCGCTACACAGGTCGGAGTAGTTGCAGTTGTTCGGCAGATCATTGGGAATGGTCAAACCTTGAAGTCCGCTGTGATTCGTATAGTTATCCCCTTGGCCAACCAGAGCCCTTGCTATCGCAACAATGTTTGAGCCGGGGTTCAGGTCAACAACCTTTTGAATCGGACCGAGCGCTGAAGCTAAGTCACCCGCCCAACCGGTCCACTTATCAGGGACGAGCGGGTTGGGGTTGATGTAGCCCAGGGTGGTCACGCTCATATGTGCGACATCTACTGCACCACCTGCGGGGTCCGTCCATTCTTGTCGATCAGAGCTAATCCACTTATTCAAGGCAGCGATTATCTGGGACGCTTGAGTGTCCTCTTCCAGCCTTTCCGCGTCGACCTCCCGGTATGCTTCAGCGGCCGCGGACCACTTTGCGCTTCCCTTGAGGTAGACCTTTGATAGGTAGTTGAGGACGCATCGCCAAGTCGGAACTTTGACCCATGTCACGTAACTACTGGATGTGATCGGATCCTCTCCGAAAGCGTAGTCCTTATAAACAACACGCAATTCCTCGAACCGGCTCTCAAGTGCTTCGATCAGATCGAGAAAATCTAGATCGCCGTAATTCACTGGCTGCGCGGGGCGCACCGACGAATCGGCTGGCATGCGACCTGAATATGCCACACGGTCAAGATCCCATTTCCCCCGATATCCGCTAATTTCGTGGAACTGATCAAATACCCAGTTGTCGGGGATGGGGAAACCGAGATTACCTGAGAATCCGGTAGACATGTCAGAAACGAATGATGCCACCGCGTATCCAGCCTGAGCGACCCGGGTGCAGATGTTTCGTGAGGCGTAGATACCCACTCGGTAGCCGCCGCCGAGACTTTGCGTAACTGCCTTGAAGTAGGGCAGGATGTGGCTGGTCACCTGAGGATCCGTGGCATCGTAGTCAACCGCGAAGTAGATCACTGTGGGTGGAACACCAAGGCGTTGGGCATCGGTTTGGGCTTCTTTCGCATGACGGTGCCCATTTTCAACACTAAAGTACTTAAGTTCAGTTGAGTACTCTTGAAAGATTGGGAAATACTTCAGCCCATGACCCACAATTCGCTCTAGCTCACCTGTGCGGAGTGCCTTGAAATAGTCCGCCTCGGACTTACTGCTTTGGTTGGGTTCACTGAGATAGCGGCCTACGATCTGATAACCATCAGCCTTAAGATGTCCAGCAAGCTCGTCAGTGATCTCAAAGCGCGTATCGCAAGCCATACAGGCCCGGTTAGGGTCGCCTTTAGAAGTGAGCAGGCTCATCCATGTGGTTGGATCGGCCACCCCGGTCACTGGCAAGGCGTGTGCTTGCTGGAACTGCCTCAGCGTGTTGCTGATTTCGCTGTTCCACATGCTGGTCGGCAAAATGGAGTAGCCGTTGCAGACCAGACTCACAGTAGCTAGCCATACCCACTGGTTAGTGCCGCTACTAATTGTCCGTAGCTTGGAGCGAGTGCCTGCACCAAAGTTCCCGGTGGCTTCGGCAGGTGTGTATCCCTCGATTGCTTGGAGTACCTGGATTAGAGCCGTGTTCATTTCACGCCCGTACAAGCCATCAGTGGGAATGATACCTGTGTAGTTCTTGTACCCACGGTTGATCGCTTGCTGTGCCTGACGAATAGCTGTCTTGCCGCCGTATGCCGAGAGTAACCGGAACTGTTTCATTGACAGAAGCGCCATCATCAGTTCAACATCGACCGTTGCACTCGTGTCGCCAAGCCCAATATCCACTTTCATCTGGCGAATAGAATCGGCCACGTGATCGGTAAACTCAAGAGTGATGCCACCGTATTCGGCTCGATATCCCTTACACCACAACGCTCCTTGAATAATCCCGTTAACATTGTCATAGCCAGCAGTTTGGGTAATGCCGTTTGGCCAACGGGACTTGAATCGAGACTGTGTTCCAGTACCGAAATTGTTTGCGGTCGCTGTAATCCCCAGTTCGATTTGCAAAGCGCGGATGAGCGCGTTGATTGTGTCCCAGCCAGTGTTGCCGGTTTCTTGGACTGAGCCGAACCCAGTTTTATTGCCGTAAGTCGCATTTAGCCATTGCTGTGTTTTCAGCACCATTTGATCTGTCATGATTCCTCCTTTAGAAATCAGTCCTTAACTCATGGCGGGCAGTCACCCGCTAAAGAGGGACTAGTAACACCGGTTTGGCTGCTCCGGAGTTTTCGTCCTCACCTGTACGTCTCCGGGAAACCCAAAACCGGACGGGTAAGGAAAAGGAAAACTGAGAAAGCTTGACTGCGATTCGTCCCTCACTGGTACTGCCGACAAATAACGAAGTGTTAATACCCTGTTTGATTCGGGAACTTTGTGCGCGGTTGGCCCCGCCCGCTGACCTTCGACAAGGCGTTAGAGATTCAAGACCTCCAACCCCTCAGCAGGCTTTCGACATTGCCCTGTGTCCAACGAACACCATCAAGATGGGCATCTTTGAGGTTCCAGATGATCGACGCAACAGCGGCCAACGTGTGGGCTCGTCAGTAGGTGTAGACCCGAGGTTGTTGCCTCCACCGGTCATCATCGAGCGCGCTCTGGCGCGAGTGGCAGGGCTTGCACAGCGAACGGAGGTTGGTGAAGTCGTGGGTGCTACCGTGACCCAGCGGGAGCACGTGGTGGACCTCAGCAGCCGGAGTCGTGCGGCCGGCCCCGGTGCCGGTATCGGTGTTCAGGCCTTGCCGCTCGTGCGAGCAGCAATAGGGGATGGGCATGACACCAAGACCATCACGCTCTCATGCGGCAAGCTCACCACCGGCGTGACCGTCAAGCAGTGGTCCTCGATCTTGATGCTGCGTAACCTCACCAGCCCGGAAACCTACTTCCAGGCCGCTTTCCGTGTGCAGTCACCGTAGGCGATTAAGAACCCGAACGGGGATAACCCCAGTGAGGGAGAGATCCTCAAACCCGCCGGTTTCGTCTTCGACTTTGCTCCCACGCGGGCGCTGCGGCAGATGGCTGACTATGGGGCTGGGCTCAACCCAGAAGCTGAGAGCTCAGAAGCGGCGGTCGCCGAGCTGGTGAGCTTCCTGCCCGTGCTGGCCTACGACGGGGCCAACATGAAGGAAATCAACGTCGGCGAAATCCTGGATGTCGCCATGGCCGGTACCTCCGCAACCCTGCTGGCCAAGAAGTGGGAGTCCGCGGTCCTGGTGAACGTGGACAACCAGACCCTCAAACGCATCATGGAGAACGCTAAGGTCATGGAGGCGATCATGAATATTGAGGGCTTCCGTGCGCTTGGCTCTGACATCTTCGAGACCGTGGTCAATAAGAGCGAGTCCGTTTCTAAGACCAAGAAGGAAAAGGCGAGTCCCTCACTCTCAAGGAGAAGAGGGAGCTCAGCAAGGAGGAGAAGGACTACAAGTCCAAGCGCAAGCAGATCCAGGAAAAGCTGATCAAGTTCGCCACCCGCATCCCTGCCTTCATATACCTGACCGATTTCAGGGAAAACACGCTGCAGGATGTCATCACCAAGCTCGATACGACTCTTTTCAAAAAAGTCACCGGCTTGAGCGTAGACGACTTCCAGCTGCTGGTAAGCCTGGGCGTGTTCAATTCCGTCCACATGAACCAGGCCGTTTTTGCTTTCCGCCGCTACGAAGACGCGTCCCTGGCATACACCGGCATCCGCTCCCACCCCGAGCAGCAACGCCGCATGGGCTTGTACGACACGGTCATCACCCTCCAAGAAGAGAGCCCTGCAAAGTAACTAGTCCATACGGAGGCAACACGCAGCGGGGGCCCATCGGTTTATCCCCTTGTCAGCCAACCTTTTGATGCAGACCCCAAACTGGGGCCTCTCAAACCCGCTATCCAAACCGGCTGTGCCACTGTGATGGGAGCACGAACTCCATCCGCTGCCTGTCGGTGCCTTCCAGGATGAGGGTGCGCCACCGGGTCATCAGCCCCAGGCGATGTGGGCGGTGACGTCATCAGGGTGGGCTGCCAGTGTTTGCGCTGCACGGGTCATTGTTGTGGCCATAGAGGTAGACACCGCGCCACGGTGGGCAGTGCTGGCTGAACTCAGAGCGTCACCTATGGCTGCCACCAGATCAGGGTCGTGGAATAGCCTCCTGAGCAGGAACTGGGCGAGGTAGGCCTGTAGCTCGGTGTCGTGTAGCCAGCCGGTCTCGCAGGTGCCCCGTTTCTTGTAGCTGATGCGGCATTCCCACACAGCCTTGCGAAACGTCGAACTAGTGGAGTGGTGGGTGTGCCGCCCATAGGCGGTACCGCAGTCCTGGCAGGTAATCAGTCCCTTGTACCTCGACAGCCATTTGGGTGACGGTTGCCGGTCTTCATCCCATTTACCCACCAAGGGGTCATACCACTCCACACCCATTGTGTTAGATGGTATTAAGCGAGCCCTACGACGCTTGGTAGAAGCCTCGTTAAGGCAGGTTTTGACAGCTCGGCTGCTAGTGAGCTGGTTAGCTAGTGAGCCTGGTCTGGCTATCGGTCTGGGGAGCCTGGCCTGCGCGGTCGACCCCACGCCACGACCCCACAGTGTCTAGCCTGCTGCTATGTAATCAGCCCTCGACGCGAGCACCCGGTCCGGCCGGAGCCTGCGGATCTGCGGGGCGATCGTAACCACCGGCGGCGCGGTCGTCGGCGTCGGCGTCAGTCTCAAAGAGCATGTTGGCCAGGCGCACGTGCACGGTCTCAATCTTGGGGATGTCCTCTAGGCGCACCGGCTTTTCGGCACTGGTTTCCAAAATCAGTGTGCCGCAACCGAAAATGCGGTCAGTCCAGCCGCGCTCGTAACGGATGTCAGAGATACGCGATAGGGGGATGTCGTGACCGTCTTTGTTGAAGATGCCCTTGCGGGTGATGATGCGGCGGTTGGTGACGGTGAAGGTTTTATTTAGCCACTCCAGCCAGGGGATGATCATTAGCGGGAAAGCCACGATAAGCGCCAGGATCCAGATTGCGTAAAGTCCCCAAGGCTGCCACGACTGCGGTGCAATTACGCTGGCGATGATGGCTACGGTAATGAGTAGTACGGTGCCCAAGATGCGCCAACCCAGTACTTTGGGGTGGGTGCGCATGTAGTCGACTACGTACTCGCCGTCGGATAGATGTCTTTTAGGAAACGCCATAGCTTCATCTTTGCAGACACTCGCCTTAGTGTCACTTGCTTAGGCCGGAAAATTTTAGGTGCGGGCGCGGCTTTTGGGTCGGCGGGTCTTGACGGTGGGGTTTGGCGACGGCGCCGGGCTGGTGGTCGCGCGGGTCGGCGGCGTGCGTGGGCTGTGAGCGCTGAGGGGAGTGTGCTCTGGTGGGTGCTTCGGTGCGCGTTGAGGTGTTGGTAGCACCTGTGGGTCAGCGGCACGCGGCGTACGGCGAGTGTGGACTAGTGGCGTGAGGGCTGACATTGCGCGGCGGGGGAGCTGGGGGAGTGGATAGAGAGGTAGAGGTTAGAGGGCTGCAAAGTTAGATGGTTACAAATACTGACAAATCGTCCCTTGCCTATAAAACCCCATGAATTTTTTATAGGCGAGGGACGATTTTGTATGTACCTGTATGTACCTGTGTGTACTTGTATGTATGCGAAGAGAAGATCAGTTCTGCTTGGCCAGCAGGTCGCGGATCTCGCTGAGCAGCTCGGTCTCGGTGGGAACGGCCGGAGCTGCGGCTTCCTTGGCAGCCTTGCGCTCGCGCATCTTGTTCATGGGCAGCACGATGCAGAAGTAAACAGCGGCGGCCACCAGCAGGAAGTTGATGCCCTGGGTCAGGATGGCGCCGGGCTGGATGTATTCCTTGGAGCTGGGGTCAATCTTGAACTGCAGTACGGAGTCGAAGTTCGGGGAACCGATTAGCTGAGCCAGGATGCCCATGATGAAAGCGGTTACCTTGTCAACGATCGGCTTGAAAGCGTTACCGATAATAACGGCGACGGCTAGGTCGACCACGTTGCCCTGAGAAATAAAGTCGCGGAAGCCCTTAAGCATGGTTTTCCCCTGAAGTTTTAAGTGAAGTGGGTGTGCCTACCCCGTTTCAGGGTCTGAGCACTATTGAAAGCGGGCCCTGGGAGGCCGCGCCGCATAAAAGCGTAGCCTCAGTTTCCTTAACTGCAAACGTTATTAGTCTCATAGTCCCTTGTGTTTGGGCTAGATTTACTTTGTTTGGCGGCTCTACATCAACAATTGTGACTTTCTGCGCCAATACCTGCGCCCCGGCCTGGGAGTATGCGCCGTCACTAGAAACCACTCCGCTATTAGTGGTGCTGGCCACTGTGCCCACAATGTCCACCTGCTGGCCTATACGCGCCAGCTGCGAGCCGGTTTGTATCTGCAACTGCACCACCCGCTGCTGCTTGCCTAGATGTGAGAGCGCCGGCCCGGTAAGCATTGATTCAATCAGTGCGGTGCCTTTGGGTAGGTCAATGCTCAGTTTTCGGCCCACTGGGGAGGTGCGTACCGCTTGTGGTGGCGAGGTTGGCAGGTTGCTTAGGACGACGTCGCTGCTGGTGATCACTTGGCCTAAGGACATATCCGTGCGCATTACCCATACCTTTACCTGCCCGGGGTTAGTCAGCGCCTGAACTGCCAGTAGTGCGCATAAAAGCACGGCTAAGGCGGTGATCAGCCGCCGGTGCAGCCATAGTTGGCCGCGCCAAGAGGCCCTAAATAATTGGCGTCTTTGATTGATCTGCCCGGCTGCTGGCTGAGTCCTTTGCTGGAGGCTGTCACGGAGCTGATCACTACTGGTCTGCCCGGGTGTGAGCTGGGGTCCTTGGCCATTAAGCAGGTTGGGCCGTGCCGCCTCATTAAACCCTGAGTTAAAGCGCAGGCTAAAGCTGCGCTGGGGTTCGTCGAGTTCCTGGTTGAGCCACTCCTGGTTGAGCCCCTGGCAGTGAACGGCAGAGCCGGTTTTGCGTTGCATGAATCAAGTGTTTAGCTTTTAGTCCAGTGCCTGCTGGGCGGCTGTGGATGGGCAGCATTTAGGAAATTTTTTATCCACAGGTGCGTAAAACCGTCCCGCGCCAAAGTACTGTCCGCACCAAAGCGGCCTGGCCGCCAGTAGCGGCGCCCCAAGCTGCAGTGCAGTGCGCAGGCAGGCCCCTACGCCGTCGTCGGCAGGCCCCTACGCCGTCGTCGGCAAAAAAAACACCCCGCGCCCAAGAACTTACGTTCCAAGGGTGCGGGGTTAGTAACGATGCGGGGTTAGTAACGACGCGGGGCTAGTAACTATGAGGCCCACTAGAAGCGGGTGATGCCTTCCGTGGTGATAATGCCGTTAACCGGGCGGTCAAACTCGGCAGTGGGTAGGACCGTGTCGGTCAGATACTCGTTGGGGTGCAGCAGCGCGAAAGTTTCCACACCAGGGTTAACCAGTGGCAGCATTCGGTCATACCAGCCGCCGCCTTGACCTAGGCGGTTGCCGTGCGCGTCAACTGCCAGCGCCGGCACCAATACGCTTTGCACCAGCGTGATAGCGGCAGGCCCCAGCACCAGGCCAGAAGGCTCGGGGGGACGGCCGGGAGCGCGGGTAGCCAGATCATCGCTACCACGGAACCAGCCCCAGCTGCGCGACAGGTGGGGCCCAAGCACAGGTAGGAGCACTTGCACACCGGCGGCGTGCAGCTCATCAATAAGTAGGCGAGTACAAGGCTCATCTCCTACAGACACATAGGCGGCCACGGCCTGAGCGCCGTTTAAAGCCTGAAAGACGTTTTCAGTCAAAGCCGCACAACGAGCGTCGTGGCGGCGGGACGGGTGGCTGTGCGCAGCGCGCGTGCGGCGAAGCTTGTAACGCAGGTGGTCCTTAAGATCGTCAACGTCCAATCCGACTACGGTGTCGGTCATTGAGTTCCCTTCACTTGATCCGGTTTCTCGCAGTTCCAGGGTACCCTAAAAGTATCCCTAAGTGTCGCGCCACTGACCCCACAGGAGTTTCAAATGCGTACCGTCGCTGAACATTTATCGGCCTGCCTTGAGGTCGCCCACGCTGCTGAGCCGCTTGACGTGGTACTTTCCGACGCCGTGGGCACGGTGCTAGCGGCAGACATCGTTTCTGACGTGGATATGCCCCCCGCGAACCTGGCCGGTTTGGACGGTTACGCGGTGCGCGCCAAGGACTGCGTAAGTGCTTCCCCGGCCACACCGGTGGTTCTGGATGTGATCGACGCCGTCCGCGCTGGGGATGTGCGCCGCACTCATCTGGTGCCCGGCACTGCGGTGCTGATTGACTCTGGTGCGCCCATGCCGATTGGGGCCGACGCCGTGGTTCCCTGGCAGTTCACCGACCGGGGTGAGGCGCAGGTGACCATTAACCGCAAGGTCAATGCTGGTCAGCGGGTACGCATGTTGGGTGAGGACGTTGAGGCTGGGGCTACCGTGCTTTCTAAGGGTAGCCGGATTGGGGCGCGCCAGGTGGCGCTGCTGGCTTCGCTGGGTCACCAACGCGTGGCGGTGCACCCGGTGCCGCGCGTGGTGGTGGTTTCTATTGGCGACGAGCTGATTGAGCCCGGTCAGCGCGCTGAGCCGGGGGATGTGTATGACGCTAACGGTCACGCCCTGTCCACTGCGGTGGCCGACGCCGGTGGGCAGCCTTTCCGGGTAAGTGCTGTGCCTGATGAGTATCACGCTCTTACTGAAACCCTGGAGGACCAGCTGGTGCGTTCTGACCTGCTGATTACCACCGGTGGTTTGAGTGTGGGTCAGGGTGACACGGTGAAAGAGGTACTCTCTCCGCTGGGCACGGTGCGGTTTGACACGGTGGCGATGAGTCCGGGGCGTCAGTTGGGTGTGGGCACGCTAGGTGACGGTATTCCGGTGTTTTGTTTGCCCGGTGACCCGGTCAGCGCTCAGATGGCTTTTGAGGTGTTTGTGCGTCCGGTGCTGCGTTCGATTGCTGGCTGGCAGGATATTCACCGTCCCTCGCTGCCGGCGGCGGTTTCTACATCCTGGTCTAGCCCGGCGGGGATGCGTGAATTTGTGCCGGTGCAGCTAGCTGGTGCCCCCAGCACTGGCTATCAGGCCCACCCCACGCAGGCTCCAGGTGTGCAAACTATTTCTGGCCTAGCCTATGCAAATGCTATTGCGGTGGTGCCCGAAGAAGTTACGCAAGTTAATGCTGGGACGCAATTGCATTGCCTACTTTTAGATATGTAACGCAATAGTAACGACACGCCGCGAAACTTCCGGATGCCTCCTGTATAAACACCTACTTTTAGTCGTATGGTGTTTCAGGCGGTTCTTGGTTTTGCGCTGGCGGTAGCAATCTCGTTCTATTTGCTGCCACATTTGCGCAGGCGCGATAGGCTAGCAGTCTACTCGCATGACCAGGATCGCTACTCGCCCCACCTGCGTGTGTTAAATACAGCTATGGTGGCAGGTAAATCTCCAGGTCACGCGAATAATAATGATATTGCTAGGCTGATTTTTAGCCCGGAGGTGAAGGTCATGAATCGACCTGCCGTGAGGAACGTGCGTGCCGCGCGCCTGGAGCGTGATTTAGCGAAGGCAAAGCAGGCTCAGGCTGCTCACCAGGCCAAAGCCTTAGCTGCTGCCAAAACTCGCCGTATCCTGATGGGGTCTTTAGCTGGCGTAACTGTGCTTTTAGGGGTTTTAGCTGGGGTCTTTACTTGGTCTTGGTTTGTGGTTTTGCCGACGGCGGCCCTGCTTGCGGCTGCTGTGGTCGGTGACGTGCGCGTACGTCGCGTAAGCTCCAAAAATGATGCTGCTCTGGCTGTGCGGGTGAGCCAGCTAGAGGAGCAACTTGAAGGTGTAGGACGATCCGCCAAGACCGTCAAGGAAGCTAAAGCTAAGCGCGAGGCTGAGATTGCCGTCCGTAAGGCAAAAGCAGAAGCAGCCCGCCGCGAGGCGGCTCGCCTGCGCGAGCAGGAGGTTGCTGCGGCCCGTAAGGAGCTGGCTGAGCAGGAGCGTCAGGCCCGCGAAAGCGCCGAGGAAACCGATGTGCGCCAGCGCGAGCAGGTAGCTAAGGCTAAGGATCAGCTGGTGCGGGAAGCTAAAACCGCCACTGAAGCCAAGTACTTGGCGCGCCTAAACCAGCAGGCTGAAGCTAAGCGAGCTGAGGCCAAGCAGCCTGCGGCTAAGCCCAGCGTGGTTGGGGCGCAGCCCGCCGCTAAGGCGGCCTCTAAGCCGGCCGCTAGCCCCACTGTGCCTGCCGAGCCTGCCGCTTCGGCTGCTGCCAAGCCGGCCTCTGCCGCTAAGGCGGCTTCTGCTGACAGCGCTGGCGACGCCGTCGAGACCACCAAGGCGGCCTCTAAGCCGGCCGCTAGCGCCACCAAGTGGGAGCCGGTGAACGTACCCGCCCCTAGCTACACCATGGCTGCGCGTGGCCCGCGTCGCCGGGTTGTAGAAGCTGAGGCGGACTTCAACTCCGCTAAGGAAGTAACCGGCGTGGTTAACCCGGTACGTCCCTCCAGCGCTCCGGCTAACGTGTCGCTGGATGTGGAGTCTGTGGCTGGGGACTTCAAGCCGATCGATCTTGATGCCGTCTTGGAGCGCCGTCGCGCAGCGGGTGAATAAGCAGCCAGGGCGTGGCTCGCAGAATTTACGCGGGTCGTGCGCTGTGCTAAGCTAAACCCACCCATGGGGCTATGGCGCAGTTGGTAGCGCGTCTCGTTCGCAATGAGAAGGTCAGGGGTTCGAATCCCCTTAGCTCCACGTATCCCAACCCCGGACTTCCGTTGGAAGCCCGGGGTTTCTGTATGCGCACACAGCGTCCAGGCTGCCGACACGGAGACCGGCGGCTCGTCCTATAACCTATAACCCGGAAATCAAGCCCCAGTTTCGTTTGCCTTGTCGACAAGGCGATGATCATGCTCAGCACATGGGTATGCTTATCCCAGAAAACCGTCACTGATACGGTGCATCACGTCATATAACTTATGAGGAGGCAAAGAGGCCATGCCCATCTTCGGAGGCAAACAAATCGCAGAACTACAGCAGAAACTCGCGATTGAGGAACAGCAGTACAACGACGCGCAACGCACCATCGCCGAGCTGTCAGACCTCATTGAGCGGGCAGGTGGTGGCGAGATTACGAGAATGCGCGCCCTTGTCGAGCAGACGCGCCAAGAGCAGGAAGCCGCTATCGTGTCTCTCCGCCAGCAGCACGAGCAGCGTGCCGCGCAACTCGCTCAGGAGCAGGAAGCCGCTATCGCGTCTCTCAGCCAGCAGCACGAACAGCGTGCCAAGCAACTCGCTCAGGAGCAGGCAGCTGCAGAGAAGCGCCTTCGCGATATCAACAAGGAAGTTGCTAGGAGTGAGGTGAAACTCGAGCGTGTCAAAGTGAAGACCACGGATCAGGAGGCGACACTCGAGCATGTCAAAGAGAAGACCGTGCAGCAGGAGGCGAAGCTGCGCGCCCTAGGTATCCGCTACGACGAGGGCGTCGAGATGCTCGATTTTGGGTGGACCGACTACAAAAGTCCCGCCGCCTCATCGATCGCGCTGAAAGAACAGCTTGACGAGGTTCGAGCCACGATCAAAAAAATGATCCGTACAGGTGCCGCAGTCGATGCGAGTGAAAACTTCACTTTCAACAACTCTAAGGCTAAGGGCAACAAGTTCGTGCGCGACATGGCAAAAATGATGCTCCGCGCATACAATGCCGAGGCGGAGAACTGTGTCCTCACCGTTAAGGCGGGTAATGGGGATGTTGCCCGCCGCCGGCTTGAAAGAGCACGGGATCAGATAGTCAAACTTGGTGCACTCATCGATCTCCAGATCACCTTCGACTACCACCGGCTGCGCATTAAGGAACTTGAGCTCACGCTTCAGTACCAGAACGCTAAGAAAGCTGAGAAGGAAGCTGAGCGTGAAAAGCGCGCGCGACTGCGCGAACAAGCGCGCGCTGAGAAGGAACTTCGGGCCGAACGTGAACGTCTCGAAAAAGAGCGCCAGCACTACCTCAATGTCCTTAAAGCCGTTGAGGAGGCGGGCGACAGTATCGAAGCGGAGAAGCTGCGCCAGCAGCTCGCCGAGATCGAAGAAGGCATCAATGAGGTCGTCAAACGGGAGGCCAACAGCCGCGCCGGATATGTCTACGTCATCTCAAACATCGGGTCCTTCGGTGAACGTATGGTCAAGATCGGTATGACACGCCGCCTTGACCCCATGGATCGCGTCCGTGAACTCGGAGATGCGTCTGTGCCATTCAAGTTTGATGTCCATGCCTTGTTCTTCTCCGATGACGCTGTAAGCGTCGAAACTGAGCTGCACCACCGCTTCGCAGACAAACGCGTCAATCGTATCAACACGCGGCGCGAGTTCTTTTACGCTACCCCCGCAGAGGTTCGAGAAGCCCTCAAAGACATCGCCGGAAACCTCCTCGAATTCACCGAAGAACCAGAGGCGGAGCAGTATCGACTCAGCCTCGAAGAAGCGCGTGCATCTGCCGGATGCTGAGGTCGCCCCTGCTAGAACATAGACGCCGCTGCGTGGGTCCCACTGGCGTCCACTCCGGCTCATGGCGGCTGAGTGTCAAGTCAGTTTTTTGCGGAATAGCTGATGTATCATCGATCCATGAGGTGGGTGACAAAAATAACCTGGGTTCGTATCGTCGCGCTCTTTGGCGTCTATCTGCTGGTGTCAGCACTCTGGTTCAGCTTCGCGCGAGTCTCGGATTCGAACGAGGCCGTGAAGAGCATCGCGTTCCTGATCCTGCTGGTGGTCCTGCCGATCCTGGCGATGTGCGTCGCCACCTGGGACGGTGTGAAGGAGGGATTCAGCCTCCTGTGGTTGGTCGCGCCATTCGTGTGCTTCCTGGCACCGATGTTCCTGTTCTTCAACGCGAGCGCCCTCATCTACGGGGTGGCCTACAGTCTGCTTGGCTTCGCGGCCCACGGCCTCGGCGTACTGGTCCACTCGTGCCGTTCCTAGTAAGCGCACCCGGCTTTGGGACTGACGATGCGGATAGGAAGCGAGATTGCGGATCTGTCCCCGCGCGCAGAACCCCGTTTCACCCCGGCGCCGCCTCCGCGCGCGGTAGCATTCCCGGTATTGCGACGGCTCAAGGCTTACGCAATGCACAAGCACACGGAGGTGCTGAGCATGTTCTGGGACCAGGTCGCCTCACTCTGCGACTTCTTCGGCAACGCGTTTAACCGAGCCGCCATACGACGGTATGGGTGAGGCGGTCGCATGCGACGACTGCATCCTCGAATGCGCGTGCTGCACTGGCGCGATTAGCGCCGCCATCGTTCCGGTCCGTGCGCACCTCAGACTCGATGCGCCGGCCTAACGTGAACGCGCGTGAGAACAAAAAGAGAGTCTGATACCAGGATGGGTTCACAGAGGAGCGAGGCAACTTGTTTGTGAGGCACACATTCGTAACATGAGCGCGCAAGGTTGCGCAGACTGAACAATTGTGAAAGCATTTGCGGTCAGTGGAAGTGAAGATTCTGGAGAGTTTGAGTGTTTTTGCTTTCCTTAATTATTGGGATGTCGTATTGAGTGAGAAAGGAGTTCGTCATGGTTCGTAGGCCGGTGTTTGTGCCTGACTCTGGCAAGCCGTATGT
>ERZ773045.678-NODE-678-length-16680-cov-56.111940_pt1 | contig 16680 bp, 12 predicted proteins | sample MGYA00580635_ERZ773045 | MGnify/ENA primary metagenome ERZ773045 (study PRJEB29015, sample SAMEA2738115) | human oral metagenome | biome: human oral; feature: human-associated habitat; material: saliva | place: China | collected 2261 ...
TCGCTGTGGACGCGCCGATTGGCGACTACGTGACCGCACCGAACGCCGAGTTCGGTCAGGTCATGGTCTCCCACGTGGGCCTGAACGACAACGTGGTTGAGGGCCTGACCTGTAAGGACATCCCCGCGTTCTCCGTGCAGTACCACCCCGAGGCTGCTGCGGGCCCGCACGATTCCGCCTACCTCTTTGACCGTTTCATCGACCTGATGGTCGCAACCAAGACTGCAAAGGAAGCATAAATGCCTCGTCGTACTGACCTTAATAGCGTCCTCGTCATCGGTTCCGGTCCCATCGTCATCGGTCAGGCAGCGGAATTCGACTACTCCGGCACTCAGGCGCTGCGCGTGCTGAAGGAGGAGGGTGTGCGCGTCATCCTCGTGAACTCGAACCCGGCAACCATCATGACCGACCCCGAGTTCGCGGACGCCACCTACATTGAACCCATCACCCCCGAGGTGATTGAGAAGATCATCGAGAAGGAAAAGCCGGACGCAATCCTGCCGACCCTGGGTGGTCAGACCGCGCTGAACGCGGCAATTTCCCTGGATGAGCGCGGCGTGCTCGCCAAGTACAATGTTGAGCTCATTGGCGCGAATATTGAGGCGATTAACCTCGGTGAGGACCGTGAAGCATTCAAGGGCGTGGTGGAGCGCGCCGGCGGTGAGTCTGCACGCTCGGTGATTGTTCACTCCATGCCGGAGGCGCTGGAAGCCGCTAAGGAGCTGGGCTACCCGATGGTGGTCCGCCCCTCCTTCACCATGGGTGGTCTCGGCTCGGGTATGGCGTACAACGAGGAAGACCTCTACCGTATTGCCGGTGCCGGTATTCAGTACTCGCCGACCAGCGAGGTCCTGCTGGAGGAGTCCATCCTCGGCTGGAAGGAATACGAGCTGGAGATGATGCGTGACACCAACGACAACGTCGTGGTCGTCTGCTCCATCGAAAACTTCGACCCCGTGGGCGTGCACACCGGTGACTCCATCACCGTGGCACCCGCGCTGACCCTGACCGACCGTGAGTTCCAGAAGCTGCGCGACATCGCGATCAACGTGATTCGTGAGGTTGGCGTGGACACCGGTGGTTGTAACATCCAGTTCGCGATTGACCCGAAGACCGGCCGCATCATCGTCATTGAGATGAACCCGCGTGTGTCTCGTTCTTCGGCGCTTGCGTCGAAGGCTACCGGCTTCCCGATTGCGAAGATTGCGACCAAGCTGTCCCTGGGTTACACCCTGGATGAGATTCCGAACGATATTACTCAGAAGACCCCGGCGTCCTTCGAGCCGACCCTTGACTACGTGGTCGTGAAGGTTCCGCGTTTCGCGTTTGAGAAGTTCCCGGCTGCTGACCCGACCCTGACCACCACCATGAAGAGTGTTGGCGAGGCTATGGCTCTGGGCCGTAACTTCACTGAGGCCCTGCAGAAGGCGATGCGTTCGCTGGAGCAGAAGGGCGCATCCTTCTCGTTCAAGCCGCTGTCCCTGTCTGAGGCTGAGCTGGCTGAACTGATTGAGAAGACTAAGGTTCCGACCACTCAGCGTATCTACCAGGTTCAGCAGGCTCTGCTGGCTGGCGCTACCGTGGAGCAGTTGCACGAGGCGACCAAGATTGACCCGTGGTTCCTGGATCAGCTGGTGCTGCTGAATGAGGTTGCCGGCGTGGTTCACGCTAAGCGCGACCACCTGGATCCGGAGACCTTGAAGCTGGCTAAGCGTCACGGTTTCTCGGACGCTCAGATTGCTGAGATTATCGGCTCTTCTGAGGATGTTGTGCGCGGTGTTCGCCACGCTCTGGGTATCCGCCCGGTCTTCAAGACTGTTGACACCTGTGCTGCCGAGTTTGAGGCGTTCACTCCGTACCACTACTCCTCCTACGATCTGGAGGATGAGGTTGCGCACCACGAGAAGCCCTCGATCATGATTCTGGGTTCGGGCCCGAACCGTATCGGTCAGGGTATCGAGTTCGACTACTCCTGTGTGCACGCTTCGCTGGTGCTGCGTTCGCTCGGTTACGAGACCGTCATGGTCAACTGCAACCCTGAGACTGTTTCGACTGACTACGATATTTCGACTCGCCTGTACTTCGAGCCGCTGACCCTTGAGGATGTGCTTGAGATTGTTGAGTCGGAGCGTCGTACCGGCGGTCTGATGGGCGTATTCGTTCAGCTGGGCGGTCAGACTCCGCTGAAGCTGGCTCGTGCCCTGAAGGATGCGGGCGTGCCGATTCTGGGCACCACCCCCGAGGCTATTGACCTGGCTGAGGACCGCGGCGAGTTCTCCCGCGTGCTGGAGGAGGGCGGCCTGATTTCGCCCAAGAACGGTACCGCATTCACTTTCGAGGGTGCTAAGCGCATCGCTGACGAGATTGGTTACCCGGTTCTGGTTCGTCCTTCGTACGTGCTGGGCGGCCGTGGCATGGAGATCGTCTACGATGAGGCGAACCTGGCACGCTACCTGGAGAACGCTACCGAAGTTTCGCCTTCGCAGCCTGCTCTGATTGATAAGTTCCTTGAGGACGCTATCGAGATTGACGTTGACGCCCTGTTCGACGGCGAGGAGCTGTACCTGGGTGGCGTCATGGAGCACATTGAGGAAGCCGGTATTCACTCGGGTGACTCCTCCTGTACTCTGCCTCCGATTACTCTCGGCCCGGACATCATCGCGAAGGTGAAGGACGCTACCGAGAAGATTGCTCGCGGCACCGGTGTGCGCGGCCTGATTAACATTCAGTTCGCGTACGTGTCTGAGAACCTGTACGTGATTGAGGCGAACCCGCGTGCGTCTCGTACTGTTCCGTTCGTGTCGAAGGCTACCGGCGTGCAGATGGCTAAGGCTGCTGTGCTGATTGGTCTGGGTAAGAGCATTGCTGAGCTGAAGGCTGAGGGCTACCTGCCGTCGAACATGGATGGCGCGTCCCTGCCTGAGGAGACCGCGATTGCTGTGAAGGCTGCGGTTCTGCCGTTCGCTCGTTTCCGCACCCCCGAGGGTGTTGTGGTGGATTCGCTGCTGAGCCCGGAGATGCGTTCGACCGGTGAGGTCATGGGTCTGGATAAGCACTATGACACCGCGTTCGCGAAGGCTCAGGCTGGCGCTGGTTCGCCGCTGCCGACCTCCGGTAAGGTGTTCATTTCGGTGGCTAACCACGATAAGCGTAACGTCATTATTTACGCGAAGATGTTGGAGTCGCTGGGCTTTGAGATCGTTTCGACCGGTGGTACCGCTGAGGTTCTGCGCCGTAACGGCTTGAACTCGGTGATTGTGGCTTCGAAGTTCGCTGAGGCGAATGGCGACCACTCGATTGTGGACATGGTCCGCAACGGTGACATTGATCTGATTCTGAACACCCCTGCCGGTGGTGCTGCTCGTAGCGATGGTTACGAGATCCGTGCCGCTGCGGTTTCGGTGGGCTGCCCGGTCATGACTACCATTTCTGAGTTCGCTGCGGCTGTTCAGGCGATTAATGCTCTGCGTGAGCACAGCTGGGACATCATGAGCCTGCAGGAGCACGGCGTTCAGCTGGCTGCCGCTGTGGATGCTCGTTCCGAGGGTGGCGAGGCGTAATGTCCGCTGCTTTTGGTGATCGTCTGGCGAAGGCGATGGCGGAGCGCGGCCCGCTGTGTGTGGGTATTGACCCGCATCCGAACCTGCTGGAGCAGTGGGGTCTTGAGGATTCCGCTGCCGGCCTGGCTGCTTTTACTGAGGCGGTCTATGAGGGTTGCGCCCCGTTTGCGGCGGCGTTGAAGCCTCAGGTGGCGCTGTTTGAGCGTCACGGTTCGGCTGGTCTTGCTGTGCTGGAGGCGCTGTTTGCCCGCGCTGCCGCTGATGGTGTGCTGATTGTTGCTGACGCTAAGCGCGGCGATATTGGTTCGACCATGAAGGCTTACGCGGATGCGTGGCTCGGCTCCTCCTCGCCGCTGGGCACCGATTCGGTGACGTTGAGCCCGTACCTGGGTTTTGAGTCGCTGCGTCCGGCGTTGGATTTGGCTGATGAGAATGATCGCGGCACTTTCGTGCTGGCGTTGACCTCGAACCCCGAGGGTAAGAGCGTTCAGCACGTGGGCGCGTCGGAGTCCGAGGGAGCGGTAGCCAAGCGCATTATTGCCGCGGCGGTAGCCGAGAACGCCTCCCGCCAGTGGGAGCAGATGGGCCCGTGCGGCCTGGTGGTTGGCGCGACTGTTGGTCAGGCGCTGGTTGATTTGGGTATTGACCTGAGCGTGTTCAACGGCCCGATTCTGTCGCCGGGTTATGGTGCGCAGGGCGCTTCGGCGGCTGATCTGTACCGCGTGTTTGCTGGCGTTGAGTCGCAGGTGCTGGTGAATTCCAGCCGTGGCGTGCTGGCTGCTGGCCCGTCGGTTGAGGGTTTGGCGAAGGCTGCGCAGGCGGCTCGTGATGACCTGTTGGCGGCTCGCGGCGCATAGTTCGCGTGTTGCGTGAGGGGCGTGTGCTCCGGGTGGATTCTGTTGAGAGTCTGCTCGGGGTGCGCGCCCTTTTTGCGTGTATTGCGGGGGCTGAGGTGCTCAGCGTGGTGCGAGTTTGCTCACCTCTGCGGCGGGGGAGTGTGCCTGCTCTGTGAGGCGCGTGCATGGCTCCACTTTTGATAGGGCGAATACTCCGCTATGCTATAGGGGTACTCTCTGATATTTACGTGCTGACGTGCGTAGACGCATTGTTGGTGTGAGGGTGAGTGCCGCGGGTAGAACGGGGGTTCTCGTGCTATCCGTGTTACATTAGTTGATAAGTAAAATTCTATAACTCGCAGAAATGGGGGACCCAACCATGCCGCTGACTCCGCTAACTGAGGATGCGCGCGCCTCCGCCCGCGAGAAGGCAGTACTTGCCCGAGCACACCGCCAGGAAATTAAGCGTGCACTGAGTGACCGTGAACTTTCCGTACGTCAGGTGCTCGACATGGTCGATTCCGACCCTGCACTGGCTAAAATGCCGGTGGGGCAGATGTTGCGCGCACTTCCGGGCATTGGTGCCGTTCGAGCTGAACGCATCATTGAAGAACTTCATATTGCACCGACTCGCCGCCTTGGCGGCCTGGGTGTACACCAGCGTCGCAAGATGGTGGAGTACTTCAACCGTAATTCGCGGTATTTGAACCGTGCACGTCGTAAGACTGCTGGTCAGTCTTCCGAGTCTTCTCAGTCCTAATACCTCGTGCCTTCAGCCGATGAAGGCGCAGTAAGGAAGCTATGTCTCAGCCGACTCTCACCGTACTGGCTGGCCCCACTGCTGTTGGCAAGGGTACGGTGTGCCAGTACATTCGTGAGAACTACCCGAACGTGTGGTTCTCTGTTTCCGCTACTACTCGTGATCCTCGCCCCGGTGAGGTTGACGGTACTCACTACTATTTCGTTTCGATGGAAGAGTTTGACCAGATGATTGCTGACGGTCAGATGCTTGAGTACGCTGTGGTGCACGGTAAGAACAAGTACGGTACTCCGCGCGCTAAGGTCCAGGAGGCCCTGGACGCTGGCCGCCCGGTGATTCTTGAGATTGACCTGCAGGGTGCTCGCCAGATTCGCGAGACCATGCCTGATGCCCGCCTGATTTTCTTGGCTCCTCCGAGCTGGGATGAGCTGGTGTCGCGTCTGGTGGGTCGAGGCACCGAGAGTGAGCAGGAGCAGGCTCGTCGCCTTGAAACCGCGAAGATTGAGCTGGCTGCTGAGAAGGAATTTGACGTCACGGTCGTCAACGACTCTGTTGAGCGTGCAGCGAAGGAAATTGCTGAGCTGATTGGCGCCGCCTAATCTGCATGCTTTGCGTTTGCGGTGGGGCTAGAGTTTCTTCCGACCTGTAGTTCTGCCGTGAGGCGTTGTGAAGGGTGGGGGTTTCGAAGAGTTTTCTTCGGAGCCCCCACCTTTTTTGTCTGGGCTAACACCTTTTTGTCCGGGCTGGTACGTGCGTTTTAGCCGTTGAGAGGGTAGAATGGTTCTTTAGTTTTGACCGTGCCCTCAGTGTGCCCGGTTTGCGCCATAGCGCGAACGGTGTGCGGGGGCGTTCGGTACGTACATTCCATCAAGCTATTTGGAGTTTTTAGTGGCAAACGAAAACAAGGAACACGAGGACTACAACTTCGTTGACGGTGTCGCTCCCGAGGGCATCGTGAGCCCCAGCGCTGACGCGCTGATTGAGAAGGCGGAGTCCAAGTACGGCCTGGTGATTTTCGGTGCCCGCCGTGCACGCCAGATTAACGCGTACTACGCTAACCTGCAGGACAATACTGCTGCGCACGTTGGCCCGCTGGTTGACGCTGAGTCGAACGAGAAGTCCCTGTCGGTGGCAATGCGTGAAATCATTGCTGACCGTGTTGTGGCGGAGCACCGCCCGGGCGCAAAGTTCGACGAGGACGGCTACCCGATTCCCGAGGATCTGTCCGCTGTGATTGATTTCAGCGCGGCTGAGTTCCCCGGCGCTATCGAGGAGGAGTACATCCCCGCAGGTAGCGAAGAGGTTATTGCCATCGAAGAGGTTATCCTCGACGAGTCCGCTGAGTAATCTGCTTTTTACAAGGATTCTTTGACGTACCATGCGCATTATCGTTGGTATTGGAGGGGGCATTGCTGCGTATAAGGCGGCGATGCTCCTTCGTCTTTTTGCGAAGAATGGCGACGAGGTAATCGCCATGCCCACCCCGAACGCGACGAAGTTCGTGGGTGTTCCCACCCTGGAGGCGCTGAGTGGCAACCCCGTCTCAACGGACGTGTTTGACCGCGTGCCGGAGGTGAACCACGTGCGTCAGGCTGAGCAGGCTGACGCTGTGGTGATTGCCCCGGTGACCGCTGATTTGCTGGCTCGTTTGGCGGCTGGTCGTGCGGATGATCTGCTGTCCTCCACGGTGTTGACCACGCACGCCCCGGTGATTTTGGCGCCCGCGATGCATACCCAGATGTGGGAGCATCCGGCGACTCAGGCGAATGTGCAAACTCTGCGTTCGTGGGGTTATCACGTGATTGAGCCCGCGATTGGGCGTTTGACGGGCCCGGATTCTGGCCCGGGTCGCATGCCTGAGCCGGAGGATATTTTCGCGGTGGCTCTGGATGTGATTGCGCGCTTCCCGAAGGGTCAGGTGCACCCGGTGTACACGCCTGGTTACGCGCCGACTGAGCCCCTGTACACGGGCACGGAGCAGGAGCGCATGGCGGCGGCACGTGCGGCAACGCTGACTTCGGCGTTGCTGGGTCAGGTTGAACCCAGCCAGGTTGAGTCTGGTCAGGTAGAACCCAGCAAGGCTGATTCGGGTCAGGCGACTGGCGCATCCGAATCGCTGCGGGGTCCTCTTGCCGGTCGCCTCGTGGTCATTACCGCCGGCGGCACCCGTGAGGCGCTGGACCCGGTACGCTTCCTCGGCAACCGTTCGACCGGCAAGCAGGGTGTGGCGCTCGCGGAGGCGGCACGCGACCTGGGCGCGACCGTGCACCTGATTGGTGCGAACCTTGAGGTTCCCGCGCCGGAGGGTATGCAGGTGACCCGCGTGGTCAGCGCCCTGGAGCTGCGTGAGGCGACCCTTGAGGCGAGCGCGGCGGCGGATGTGCTGATCATGTCTGCGGCGGTGGCTGATTTTAGGCCCGCCGAGTTTGCCGAGTTCAAGATTAAGAAGAGCGCCGATTCTGAGGATGCGCCGGTAATTCAGCTGGTGCGTAACCCGGATATCCTGCGTGAGGTGGTTGTGCGCCGCCAGCAGGCTCGCGAGGCGGGGGAGAGTACCCTCGGCCCGAAGCTCATTGTTGGTTTTGCGGCGGAGACCGGTTCGGCGGAGAAGACTCCGTTGGAGCTGGGTCATGAGAAGCTGCAGCGTAAGGGTACGGACTTCTTGGCGGTTAATACGGTGGGCGTGAATCGTGGTTTCGGCACGGACGATAACACGATTACGCTGCTGTCGACTCTGAACGATGAGGCGCCGGTGTTCTCCGGTTCGAAGAAGGAGCTGTCGGTGCGTCTGTTGGAGCATGTGGCGGCTTTCCTGCCGGAGCTTTCTGCCTAAGCTTTTGGCCTGAGTTTTCTGTCTATGGCAACCTGGCGCATCCGCGTATAGTTGCGGAGCGTTCATAGTTCGAAACGTTCGTAGCGTGGAGCCCGTGCGGTACTTCCTGTGGGAGGTATCGTGCGGGCTTTGCTGTACCCTTACGGCTCTGCCGCCCGCCTCCTTCTGCGGCCCCCTTGGAGAGCATTATGCGCAAGCACTTGTGATGCGGGTTTCTTTCTTCTGGGGTTCGGCCGGAGGAGCGTCTCATATTTCTGTCATACTGGTGAAATTTCTGACCGTACCCCTGAACCGTCAGATAAAGGTCTTGTATCATGGCATAGAGAGTATTTCGCGTCGAAGGGGAAGAAGCACCATGCCCGAGAATCAGAGCAAGCCCGCCACGGTAGAGTCCGCCCAGAGTGAGGAGCGCCCTCAGATTCTGGTGATCACCGGTATTTCCGGTGCAGGCCGCAGTACTGTCGCAAACGTACTGGAGGATGAGGGCTGGTACGTTATCGATAACATTCCGCCGCAGATGCTCGGTTCCCTGGCTGAGCTGGTGACCCGCGACGGTGCGCGAGTTCCGAAGGTGGCGCTCGGCATTGACGTTCGCGCCCGCGCCCTGTTCTCCGATCTTCCCGCTGCGATTGAGACTCTGCGCAAGTCCGATATTGACTTCTCCATGCTCTTCCTTGACGCCAAGGACGAGACCATTATTGCCCGCTACGAGGCTCAGCGCCGCCCGCACCCGCTGCAGGGTGAGGGTCGCGTCCTCGACGGCATCCGCGCTGAACGCACTCTCTTTGAAGGTCTGCGCCTCGCTTCTGACCGCACCATTGACACCACCGGCATGAACGTTCACGAGCTGGCTCGTACCGTGCGTGAAATGTTCGCTGAGGGTGCGGATAAGAAGCTGAACCTGACCGTGATGAGCTTCGGCTTCAAGTACGGTGCGCCTTCGGACGCTAACTACATGGCTGATATGCGTTTCATTCCGAACCCGCACTGGGTTCCGGAGCTGCGCCCCCTGACCGGTCAGGACGCCCCGGTGCGTGATTACGTGCTGGAGCACGCGGGCACCGAGGAGTTCATCAGCAACTACCTTGCGGCTCTTCGCCCTGTGCTTGAGGGCTACCGCCGTGAGGGCAAGTACTACGCCACCATCGCTATTGGCTGCACCGGTGGTAAGCACCGTTCCGTGGCTGTGACGGAGGAACTGGCTCGTCGTCTTTCTGCTTTCGGTGAGCTGAACGTGAATGTTCAGCACCGTGACAAGGGCCGCGAGTAAGTTTTTCCCGGCGCGTTCCAACCACCGCGTCGTGATTCATTAGCCGCCGTCCGGCCCCGCACCCGTGGGGCCGGCATACCATTCCTTCCGGGTATGTGAGGTATTACTATGTCCACCCATTCGACCAGTTATGACACTCAGGGTATTCCGCGCCTGCCGGCTCTGCCGACTCAGGCTTTGCGCCTGTTGAAGACCACGCACCGTTCGCCGAAGGTCACGGCAATGGGCGGTGGCCACGGGCTGTACGGTTCCCTGTCTGCGCTTCGCCACGTCACGCCTGATTTGACGGCTGTTGTGACGGTTGCTGACGATGGCGGCTCGTCGGGTCGTTTGCGTGAGGAGATGGGTATTCTCCCTCCGGGAGATTTGCGCATGGCGCTTTCTGCGCTGTGTGATGACACCGATTGGGGTCGCACGTGGCGTGATGTGATGCAGCATCGTTTTAGCGCGCCTGAGGGTTATGAGGGTGAGTTCCCGCTGGATTACCATGCTCTCGGTAACCTGCTGATTGCGACTCTATGGCAGTTGTTGGATGACCCGGTTGCCGGCCTGGACTGGGCGGGTGCCCTGCTGAATGCGCGCGGCCGCGTGCTGCCGATGGCGCTGGATCCGATGGTCATTTACGGCACCGTGCTGCGTGAGCATAACGGCGGCGGTATTGAGCGTGTGAAGGTGGTCGGCCAGGTGAACCTCTCGAAGGAGGAGCGGGTTCACGATATTGGTCTGTCTCCCGCAAATGCTCGCCCCTGCCCGGAGGCGCTCTCCGCTATTGAAGAATCCGACTGGATTGTTTTGGGTCCGGGTTCGTGGCGTACGTCGGTTCTGCCGCATCTGCTGTTGGACGCTCAGCGTGAGGCGATTATCCGCACGGAGGCGCGCCGCTGCGTGGTCATGAACCTCTCCGATGATAAGGAGACGGTCGGTTTCACCCCGGCAACGCACCTGGATTTGTTGCGCCAGTACGCCCCGAAGCTTCACCTGGACGCGGTGATTGCTGACGCTGACATGCAGGCTGATCACCGTTCCGAGCTGGAGCGGGAGGCTTCTGCGATGGGTGCGAAGGTTGTGTGGGCGCATCTGCGTTCGAGTTCCCAGCCGAATGTGCACGACCCGCTGAAGCTTGCGGCTGCGTATAACGAAGCGTTTGAGCTGAGCTCTTAGATTGACTGGCTTGGGTTTGCTGCTCAGGCGTGTTGCTTGAGCTGGCTGTTATGTGCGCCCTTTTCCTGATTTTTAGACTTAAAAACTACGCCTAGAAGGACCTTTTCATGGCATTAACCACGCTCGTCAAGGATGAACTCGCCAACTACGAGGCAACGAAAGTCTCTGCTCGTAAGGCAGAAATCTCTACGATTCTGCGTTTTACCGGAGGCCTGCACATTGTCTCGGGGCGAATCGTGGTGGAGTCTGAGGTCGACCACGAGGCAACCGCCCACCGTATGCGCCGCACTATCGCGGAGATTTACGGTCACGACTCTGAGCTGACCAGCGTCAGCGGTGGTGGTCTGCGTCGAGGCGGCCGCTACATTGTGCGTGTGGATCACGGCGGTGAGGCGCTGGCTCGCCAGACCGGTCTGCTGGATTTGCGTGGCCGCCCGGTGCGTGGTCTGCCGCCGGCTGTGGTGAACGGCTCCCTGCAGGATGCCGAGGCGGTCATGCGCGGTGCGTTCTTGGCGCACGGTTCGCTGACTGAGCCGGGTCGTTCCTCCTCCCTGGAGATTACCTGCCCCGGCCCGGAGGCGGCGCTCGCGCTGGTGGGTGCGGCTCGTCGCCTGGACATTATTGCGAAGGCACGCGAGGTGCGCGGCACCGACCGTGTGGTGGTGCGTGACGGCGAGACCATTTCGCAGCTGCTGGAGCGTATGGGTGCGACCAGCACTCTGACCACCTGGCGTGAGGCGCGCACCCGCAAGGAGGTTCGTGCGACCGCGAACCGCCTGGCGAATTTTGATGATGCGAACCTGCGCCGTAGCGCTCAGGCGGCTGTTGCGGCGAGCGCCCGCGTGGAGCGTGCCCTGCAGATTCTGGGTCATGAGGCGCCGGATCATCTGCGTTATGCCGGTGAGTTGCGTGTGCTGCATAAGCATGCGTCGTTGGATGAGCTGGGTCGTCTGGCTGATCCGCCGATGACGAAGGACGCGATTGCGGGCCGTATTCGTCGCCTGCTGGTGATGGCTGATAAGCGTGCTTCGGAGCTGGGCATTCCGGGTACTGAGCTTCCGCGCGAGGACTAGGCGAAGGCTAGATTCCGGTCTTACGCGGTGCGGGAAGCTCGTGCGGCTGAGGTGTTTGTGACGGTTTTATGACAAACCATAACCCGCCGTTTTTGAATAAAAACCGCATATTTTTCAAAAATGAGCCTGTGGATGGTTCCTTTTCGCGTTGTGCGAGGGGAGTTATCCACAGGTTCTTTGCGTGCGCTCGTGCGGTCGCGCGCGTGAGCCTAGGGTAGGGGTATGACGAGCATGACACCCAACCCCGACCAGAATGCTGTACAGAGCCCTGTGCAGGACAGCGCACTCCAGCAGAGTAGTGCAGTCCAGCAGGACAGTGCAGCCCAGCAGGGCGGCGCGCAGCGTAGCGCCCGCTCCCTGATGAATAGCCTCTACCGCAGCCCGCGCGCCCGCAAGAACGGTACGCCGGACGCCGAGGACACCGTGCCGCTGGCTATTGCCGCTGAGGTAACGCCTGCGGAGGTGCCCGCCGAAGAAACACCCGCCGAGCCCGCGCCTGCCGGCCAGCCCGTACCTACCAGCCAGCATGTATCTACCACTCAGCCAGCGGCATCCCACCCGGAGTCGAATGGCTGGGCCGACTGGGATCAGCAGCCCGATTGGAACGAGGTGGACGACTGGGCGGAGTGGGAGCAGGGTGATCAGCCCGGCACCACCCGCAGTACCCGTTGGGGTCTGTCGCCGCGCGTGCTGCTTCTGGTGGCGGTGTTGGCGTTGGTTGCCGTGGTGTGGGGTGTGACCCAGTTTTCGGCAGCGCCGCGTGCTGAGCAGATCGCCTCCCCGAGTGCTACCGCCGAGTCGGTGCAGGCGGTGGGCGCCCAGCAGAGCCCCGGAACTCAGTCCACCGCCCAGTCGGGCGCTCATCCGAGTGAATCTGCGCAGGGTGGCGCCTCCGGTGAGGCTACCGTGCGGGTGCACGTGGCGGGTGCCGTGAACAACCCCGGCGTGTACACGTTACCCGCACAGGGTCGTACCGTGGATGCGATTGCCGCCGCCTCCGGTGCCGCCGCGGATGCTGACCTGGACCGCGTGAACCTCGCCGGTACGCTGAGTGACGGGGTGCAGATTTATGTGCCGCATCGTGGTGAGACGGCCGCCCCGGCGCAGATTCAGCCCAATGGTGGTACGGCGAATGCCGGTCAGAGTAACGCCGCGAATGGTGCTTCTCAGGGTGGCACTCAGCCTCAGCCTGCACGCACGCTAACTCCTGCAGGCAGCGCACAGAAGGGCTCAACCCCGGTGAACATCAACACCGCCACCGCTGAGGAGCTGCAGTCCCTGCCGCGTATTGGCCCGGCGATGGCTCAGCGCATTATTGCCTGGCGTGAGGCGCACGGCGGTTTCCGTAGCGTGGATGAGCTGGATGCGGTGCCCGGCATTGGTCCGTCGATGCTGGAGAATCTGCGCCCGCTGGTGACGGTCTAATGCACCGCCAGCAGAACCGCCAACAGAACAGCCGCCAGAACCGCCAGCAGGCAGGGGAGCGGGCACTCTTTCCCGGTAGCTTGCGCCTCACCGGGTCCGCGGCGACGGCGTATGACCGTGCCCGCTACCGCTGGAGCATCGGTGCTGAACGGTGGCGTACCCGCCGCGACGAGCAGGAGCTGCGCGCCCAGGGAAGCCTCATTCACCTGGACTTTCGCCTGAGTTTTACGGTGCTGGCGCTGTGGGCTTTTACCGCGGCGGCGCTGACTGTGGGCACGTGGCGGGTGGTGCATCCGCTGGCGTGTGTGCTCATTGCTCTGCTGGGGTGCCTGGCGATTCTGCTGTTCTTTCCGCCGCGTGCGGTGATGCCCTACAGCCTGCTCTTTCGCACGACCGGTCAGCTGGTTTTTCTGGCGTGTATTGTGACGGTTCAGGCGGTGCTTTTGTGCGCTACGGGGGTGGATGCATCCCGCGCCACCCTGCAGCAGGCGCAGGGTGCCTCGCTTCGTCTGAATGGCGCGGTGGAGCAGGTTCGCCGCGTGGATTCGCGCACTACTCTGGTGGTTATTAAGCTGGAGGAAATTCAGGGGCGGAGCGTGCGTGCGATGGTGAATGAGCGGGTGCGCGTGTACCGTCGTGACGGTTCGGCAAAGAGCGCCGCGCGCAGTCTGGAGGCAAGTTCGGAGGCGAGCGCGGAGGCAAGCTCGGCGGCTCAGCAGCGGGGGAGCGGCACTGTGCGCTCGCATGCAATTTATCCGGGCATGAAGGTGACCGCCCTCGGTACCGTGGAGTTCAACGGTTCCACGGCGAAGCTGAGCGGCGCAACTATTTTCCCCGCGCCTGCCCCTGCCTCCGGTGCCGGGTCGAACACTATCACCCGCACTGCGGAGGAGCTGTACCTGTCCACGCTCAAGGAGCAGCTACGCACCCGCGCCCTGGACACCCTCGGCACGGAGTCGGCGGCGCTGGTTTTGGGCACCGCCTACGGTGATGATTCGCTGATGAGTTCCACCACGCGGGAGGAGTATAAGCTCAGCGGGCTTAGCCATATTACGGCGGTGTCCGGGGCGAATATTGCCATTGTGTTTTTGGGTGCGTACCGGCTGGTGCTGGCGATTCGCCCGTACCGTTTCGCTAGCGCATACCTGCTGCTTTGTTCTTTGAAGGAACGGCTACGGGGAAGAGGCACGGCTTGTTCTCGCCGCCCCGTCCACTCTCAACAACCTACCCCACCAAATACCCACGCCCTACCGCCGCTTGTGCATCGGCTGAGTACCCTCGCCATTCCGCACCGCGTCATGGTGCTGTGCGGGGTCGCGGCGGTGCTCGCCTACGCCATGCTGCTGGATTCTGAGGGTTCCGTGATTCGTTCCCTCGCTATGGGTCTGCTCGGTGCTTACGCGATGCTGCGCGGTTCGGGTCGCCAGTCTCTGGCGGCGCTTCAAACCACGGTGCTGATGTGTCTGCTTGCCGCCCCGCACCTCGCCGTGGATATGGGGTTCGCCCTGTCGGTGATGGCAACCTCCGCGCTGATTCTGCTGGGCCCGCCGCTGATTCGCCTTCTCATGCGCGTCATGCCGGTGTTCTGCGCGGAAATGCTCGCCGCGCCGATTGTGGCGTCCCTGTGGTGCGCTCCGCTGATTTTGGCGATGAGCGGTAAGGTGCCGCTCTACTCGGTTCCGGCGAACCTGATTGCCGCTCCTTTGGCGCCGCTGAGTATGCTCGCCGGGCTGGTGGCGCTCGGATTCATGCTGCTGGGTCTGCCCGCTCTGGCGGATCTGTGCCTTCGTGCCGGTGGTCTTGCCGCGCAGGGTATCGAGTGGGCGGCGCACACTGCCGCGCACGCGCCGGGTAACCCGTGGGAGCCCGGTTCGAGCGTGCCAGCGGTGGTGTGTAGCACCCTCTGCGTGTTGGCGTTGAGCGTTGCCCTCTGGTGGGTGGATGCACGCCGCTACCGCGCGGTCACGCACCGGCAGTATGTGCGGGTGGTACCGCACACCGCGCCCTCCTATCAGCGCACCCAGCAGCCCGCCCGGCCCTAACCAACTAACCCTGCCCAATTCACCCCGACCAATGCTAGGAGGCACCCGAGAAGAAAACGCTATGATGGATACTCGAGACTCTACCCGCGCCACACCCCCGTGCGCAGCGGGGTTCGAGTTCAGCCCGTACCCTGCAGATAAAGGCGAGTGATAAGCGTGTCCGAGCGTAAGCGTACAACCCAGCGTGGTGGTTCCCGAGGCTACGCCCGCCGAGGCGGCCCCGCCCTCGACACCGCGTGGCGTACCGTCACCCCGGCACCCGCCGTCATGCTCTACGGCCCGGAGGAGTACTTCGCCTCCCGCGCCGCGGCACGCCTGCGTGAGCTGTTCCGCAGCATCCACCCGGAGGTGGACCGCGTTCAGATTAACGCCGCCACCTACACGGCGGGTGAGCTGATCCTGCACGCTTCGCCCTCCCTGTTCGGTTCGGCGAAGATCATTGAGGTTGAAAACCTCGCCTCCATGAGCGACGAGTTTTTGACCGATACGCTCGCCTACCTGAACGCCCCCGAGCCGGACATCATGCTCATTCTGAACCACTCGGGCGGTAACCGCGGCAAGAAGCTCATCGACCTGGTGCGCTCCCAGTTCGTGCTCATCAACTGCAAGGCGCTCAAGACCGACCGCGAGAAGAGCGAGTTCTTGGCGGGGGAGTTCGCCGCCGCCCAGCGCCCGATTACCGGCGGCGCCCTGGCGTTGCTGACGGCTGCCGCCTCCGACACTGCGGAGCTTGCCGCCGCCTGCCAGCAGCTGCTCTCAGACGTGCCCGGCGAAATCACCGAGGAGGCGGTGAACCGCTACTACGGCGGCCGCACCGAAGTCACCGCATTCCGCGTGAGTGACGCCGCGATTTCCGGTAACGCCCCGGAGGCTCTGCGTCTGCTCCGCCACTCCCTCGCCACCGGCACGGAGCCGATTCCGATGCTTGGTGCGCTCGCTATGCGTATCCGCAATATTGCGCGCGTGCATCACGTGCGTATGAGCGCTAACGAGCTGGCGCGTGAGGTGGGTATGTCACCGTGGCAGGTTGAGCAGGCTCAGCGTGACGGCCGCCGTTTTACCGGCGCCCAGTTGGCGCATATTGTGCAGCTTCTGGCTGATGCGGACGCCCAGCTGAAGGGCGAGTCTCAGGATGCGGTGTATGCGGTGGAGCAGGCTGTTTTGGCGATTGCTCTACCGCCGCGCCTGTAGGGCATAATAGAGCCCATGCTCGAAATTCTGAAGAAAATTTTCTTTGCCCTGCTGCCCTTCCTACAGAAGGCGGCAGAGGATGCCCTCAACGACGCTACCGCGTCTAAGGGCGGCTCCGAGTCCTCCCAGAAGAGTGAGTCCCGCGGGGATGAATCTCGTCAGCGCGAATCTCATCAGGGTGAGGCTCGTACCTCCGGCTCTTCGGCGCCTAAGCCGAGCGCCCCGAAGTCTTCCTCGGCAAACTCCACAGCACCTAAGCCTTCCGCCCCGGCTTCGACCGGCGCATCCGACGGTTCGGATTACCCGGGCGATTACCGTGACATGATTAACTTTGAGTACTCGCCCTCCCTGGATGGTGACGCTGACCCGGGTGAAATCGTGTGGACGTGGGTTCCTTTCGAGGAGGACCATTCGCAGGGTAAGGACCGCCCGGTGCTTCTGGTGGGTCGTGACGGTGAGTACCTGCTGGCGCTGATGATGACCAGCAAGGACCACAATAACCGTGAGCACGCTGATCCGAACTACCTTG
>ERZ773045.680-NODE-680-length-16659-cov-12.695856_pt1 | contig 16659 bp, 17 predicted proteins | sample MGYA00580635_ERZ773045 | MGnify/ENA primary metagenome ERZ773045 (study PRJEB29015, sample SAMEA2738115) | human oral metagenome | biome: human oral; feature: human-associated habitat; material: saliva | place: China | collected 2261 ...
GGTGGGACGACGAAATCGAATTCTAACGAATGACCGATTTCTGTCCCACTCTCATCATGGGTTAATAAGTCTGGAATGGAAGGAGTGGCCAGAGGCGAAGAACGGCTTCTCCTTTGATTTGATCCTTCTTGAAAGCCCCAACCTGGCGACTGTCTTTTGAAACGATGCGATCATCACCAAGGAGTAGATACTCGTCATCCAAGAGCTTTTTCGTGAAGGTCGCACTTCCGTCTTTATCAACGGTGAAAGCTTCGGCTATCTGTGCCATTTGGCGGAAGAGCTCTCCATTTTCTTCGAACCCTTTTCCAGAATAGGTTGACTGTAATTTATCCTCTTTGAATTTTTGAATGTATTCTTTCAAGTAGGGCTCGTCAGTTTCTTTGCCGTTGATATAGAGGACATCGTTTTTGTACTCAATTGTATCGCCAGGGAGTCCAATGACCCGTTTAACGATTTCTTTGGTTTTTCCATTTTCTGTTTCACTAGCGACCACGATATCAAAACGGTCGATAGGTAGTTTATTGATAACGAGAAGGTATTCACTGTCTGCCAAGGTTGGATCCATAGAATGGCCATCGACACGGACAGGCGTCCACAGATAAATACGCGAGAGAATAATGCCTCCAATAATGAGGCCAAAGAGCGCCCATTCTTTCAGGAAAGAACGGACTGGATTATTTGATTTTTTTGAACGTTTCATGCTTTATCTTTCTATCAATTTTTTTGCTTTTTCTGTATTTTTAAAGTGAAGTTTGGCACTGTAGTCAAGGGCTTGAATGCCATAGGCCTGTAATAGTTGAGCAGCAACCCTATCTGAGGGCGTACCAGCTCCACTAGGAAGGGTATAGCCTAGTTCTTGACTCAAGTCTTCCAGATTTTGGAGGAAGAGGTCACGAGCAATAATGGAACTCACAGCGACCGCCAGGTATTTTCCTTCGGCCTTCTCTTCTAGGGTGACGACTTGTGGGACCTGATTCGCTTCTGCCTGAACATAGCGATCATAGTTTTTCTTGGTCGTAAAGGCATCGACCACAATTTTTTGAGCTTTTGCCCCTTGTTGCAAGAGCAAAAAAATAGCCTGATTGTGGAGGGCGACCTTGACAGAAACCGCATTGTAGCCAGAGGCGATGACCTGATTGTATTTTTTAGGTGTCAGCAGTAAGGCCTGATGTGGGATTTCTTTTTTGAGAATCGGTGCGAGAGCTCGAATTTTTCGATCATCCAGGGTCTTAGAATCCCCAACTCCTAGACTTTTTAAGCGGGCATGTTGGTCCGGGCTGACCAGTGAAGCCACTACAGCAAGCCCTCCAAAGTAAGAGCCGTTTCCGACTTCGTCTGTTCCGATTAAGGGGAAGTCTTGTCCGGCCTGTGCTTGGTCTATCGGATCTTGTTGGTAACCGAAGAACTCTGCATAGCGCGTCGCCTGACTACCTTGTAGGACAACTTTTCCTGATGTGTAAATCGAAATTGTTGCACCAGGTGCCTTAAAAAAATAACGGATATATGGATTTTTTGAAGGTGCCAGATGGTCTTGGTACTGACCAACAAATGCTTGGATATCCTCATTTTGAGGGGACAATGTAATTGTTTCCATAGTCCTTATTGTATCATAAAAGCTAGATGAAAGGCCAGAAAAAGACCAGCTGAGTTTAGTCTGAAAGAACTTCTTTTAGGCTTGCTTCAATTGCTTGAGGATCGGTTTTTGAAGAGAAGCGGTGGACGACCTGGCCTTGGCGATTAATCAAGAATTTGGCGAAATTCCATTCAATGCGGGAGCCCAAAGGACCGCTAGCCTGTTCTTTTAACCATTGGTAGAGGGGGCTGGCTTCTTTCCCATTGACTTTTATTTTGGCGAAGCGAGGGAAGCTGGTTTGATAATGGAGGCTACAAAATTGATTAATTTCTTCTGCGCTCCCCGGCGCTTGGCCCATAAACTGATTGCATGGAAAGTCCAGGATTTCAAATCCTTGGTCATGGTAGCGCTCATAGAGCTCTTGCAATCCCTGGTATTGAGGGGTCAGGCCACAACCTGTTGCTGTATTGACGATGAGGAGTACTTGGCCTCGATAAGCTTCTAGGGAGAAGGGGCTCCCATCTTGGGCGATTACAGTGAAATCATAGATAGTCATTTTATACGTCCTTTCCTACTTTCTCTATTGTATCACGCTTGGGTCGAAAAAAGTTAAACCGTGGCCCTAGTACCTCCAGTATTTCCTATGGGAAGGGGATTTTCCTACTGACAAGCGGGCTAGATTTTGATATAATATCGTGAGGTGATTTTTTATGTCCAGCTTAAATAGATACAAATTTACTTTCGGTAATAAATCGCTGACTCTCACAACCAATCATGATAATCTCTTCATGGAAGAAGTTGAACGGGTCGCGAAGGAAAAATATGAAGCGATTAAAGAACAAATGCCAGCTGCTGATGATGAGACCCTGGCCATTTTATTAGCAATCAATAGTTTATCAACACAATTGAGTCGTGAGATTGAGTTTGACGATAAGGAAAAAGAATTGGAAGATTTTCGTCGCAAGGCCCTAGATGGCCTGGTCGGTAGATCATCTAATTAAGGGGAGTTGCATGTTTTCAATCCTGATTTTATTCATCCTAGCTTGGAGTTTTTATATTGGGTATTCACGAGGATTTTTGCTTCAAGGATATTATTTTTTAACCATGATTGTGGCCATGTTGGTCGCAGGCTCAGGCTATCAGTCCTTGGCAAAAACCATTAGTCTATGGATTCCATTTTCGAGTGCAACACAAGCTTCAAAATCCTATTTTTATGGTGCAGACCAACTCTTTCACTTAGACAAAGTTTTTTACGCTGGTTTAGCTTATTTCATCTTGTTTGTTTTGGTCTATGCGATTGGTCGAGTGATTGGACTCTTTATTCCCTTGATTCCAACGCCTGAAAAATGGGAGGAGTTTCCGTTTCAGATCGCCAGTGGTGTATTAGCTGTCCTGGTGAGCTACTTTGTTCTGCAAATGGGATTCACGATTTTATCAACAATCCCTATGGCAGCCATTCAAGATCGACTCCATGGAAGTTTCCTCATTCGTTTTATGGTGCAGTATAGCCCCCTTACAGCAGGCCTCTTGAAACAACTTTGGGTTGTAAAAATCTTAGGTGCGTAATCGCTTCTCATCATGTGTAAAGTTCATGAGAGATATTATAGAAAGGAAGGGGAGGCTCAGACCAAAATCAGCCTCCTTTTCTGTTGTGGAGAAACATGAATCAAAAAATTCTCGAAACCTTAGAGTTTCAAAAAGTCAAAAACTTAGTAGAGCCCTATTTGCAAACGGAGCAGGGTGAAGTAGAGTTGCAGGAATTAGCCCCGCTTACAAAAAAAGAAGCAATTGAAACCGCCTTTCTTGAGATGGCGGATATGGCTCAGATATTTGTGGAGCATCCGCACTTTAGTGTGCCCACCATCCAAGAAATTCGTCCAGTGACCAAACGTTTAGAACTAGAAACATCGCTCAATATTGATGAATTATTAGCGGTGAAGAAAGTCTTGCGTGTGACCCATGAATTGCGAAATTTTTATGATGAATTAGAAAATGTCCGTTTGGAAAAACTGGATCGAATTTTTGAAAATCTAGTCGATCTTCCACAGTTGCAGGGAAGTCTCCATGCTATTAATGAGGCTGGATTTATTGAAAACTTTGCCAGTGAAACCTTGGCCAAAATCCGTCGGCGTATTCAAGAGAATGAACACCAAGTAAGAGACATTCTCCAAGAATTGCTGAAGACCAAGTCAGAAATGCTGGCTGATCAGATCATTGCTAGCAGAAATGGGCGAAATGTCTTGCCGGTTAAAAACACTTACCGTAATCGGATTGCCGGTGTGGTGCATGATATTTCAGCTAGTGGAAATACCGTCTATATCGAACCTCGAGCGGTCGTCAATCTCAATGAAGAGATTGCTAACCATCGTGCGGATGAACGCTTCGAGATGCTTCGGATATTGGAAGAAATTTCAAACCTTCTTCGTCCTCATGCGGGGGAAATCCGGAACAATGCTTGGCTAATTGGTCATATTGACCTCGTTCGTGCCAAACATCGCTTTTTACAGGATCGAAAAGGGACCATTCCAGCCTTGTCAGATCAAGGTGAAATTCAGCTCTTGCAGGTTCGCCATCCCTTGATTGAGAAGGCTGTTCCCAATGATGTCCACTTCGGCAAAGACCTCACAGAGATTGTGATTACAGGACCTAATACGGGTGGGAAGACCATCATGCTGAAAACCTTGGGACTAGCCCAATTAATGGCCCAGTCAGGGCTGCCTATCCTAGCGGAGTCTGGGAGCAAGGTGGCTGTCTTTACAGAAATCTTCTCAGATATTGGGGATGAGCAGTCGATTGAGCAAAGCCTTTCCACCTTCTCCAGTCACATGACCAATATTGTTTCTATTTTAGAGCAGGTCGATGAGGAATCCTTGGTCTTGCTAGATGAGTTGGGGGCCGGAACCGATCCTCAGGAAGGGGCCTCGCTAGCCATCGCTATTCTAGAAGATCTCCGGTTGCGGGGGATCAAGACCATGGCGACCACCCACTATCCAGAACTTAAGGCCTATGGGATTGAAACCCTTGGTGTCCAAAATGCCAGCATGGAATTTGATACTGATACCTTACGACCAACTTATCGCTTTATGCAGGGGGTTCCGGGGCGATCCAATGCCTTTGAAATCGCGCGTCGCCTAGGCTTGTCAGAAGTGATCGTGAATCAGGCACAAGGAATGACCGATCAGGATCGGGATGTCAACCGCATCATTGAAAAGTTGGAAGCCCAGACCCTGGAAAGTCGCAAACGCCTCGAGTCCATTCGAGATGTCGAACAGGAAAATCTGAAATTCAACCGCGTCCTCAAGAAATTGTACAATGAATTGACCCGAGAGCGGGAGATAGAGCTCAACAAGGCGCGCAAAGAGGCGCAAGAAATTGTAGATTTGGCTCTAGCAGAAAGCGACCAGATCTTACAAGGTCTCCATGCCAAATCGCAACTGAAGCCCCATGAAATTATTGAAGCCAAGTCTCAGTTGAAGAAATTGGCTCCAGAAACGGTCGACCTATCGAAAAACAAGGTCTTGAAACAGGCTAAAAAAGCCCGTGCTCCAAAAGTAGGAGATGAGATCTTGGTGATCAGCTATGGGCAAAGAGGAAGTCTTACCAAGCAACTCAAAGATGGTCGTTGGGAAGCCCAAGTAGGATTGATTAAGATGACTTTGGAAGAAAAAGAATTTAATCTCCTGAAAGCTGAAAAGGACGTTTCTCAACCGAAAAAACGTCAGGTCCACGTGGTCAAACGTTCCAACACGAATGGGCCTCGGGCTCGCTTGGACCTTCGTGGCAAACGATATGAGGAAGCTATGGAAGAATTAGACAGCTTTATCGACCAAGCCCTTCTCAACAATATGGCCCAAGTCGATATCATCCACGGAATTGGAACGGGGGTCATCCGGGAAGGGGTCACCAAGTACCTCCGTCGCAATAAGCATGTCAAAAGCTTCGAGTACGCTCCTCAAAATGCAGGAGGAAGCGGAGCAACAATTGTGACCTTTAAATAAGCAAAGAGTCAGTCGTGCCTTTCCATCAGGCACGCTTTTTGCTATAATACAGTCAGTTTAAACGGAAAGTAGGAAAGCATATGACCCCTAATCGTTCGTCAGATTCTTGTACCACTATACTCGTCGGAAAAGATGCCAGCTATGATGGTTCAACGATTGTAGCTCGCACGGAAGACTCTCAAAATGGAGTGTTTACCCCTAAGAAATTTATCGTCGTTCAACCAGAGGATCAACCCCGTCATTATCGGTCAGTCTTATCTCGTTTTGAGATAGACCTGCCCGACAATCCTGTTCGTTACACAGCAGTTCCGGATGCCATTCCAAAAGATGGTATCTGGGGAGAAGCAGGGATCAATCGTTACAATGTAGCCATGAGTGAGACAGAGACCATTACGACCAATAGCCGAGTCTTGGGGGCGGATCCTCTGGTGGAAAGTGGCATTGGAGAGGAAGACATGTTGACTTTGGTTCTTCCTTATGTCCAGACTGCTCGTGAGGGCGTACTACGCTTGGGGAAACTCCTAGAGGAATACGGGACTTATGAGTCTAATGGAGTGGCTATCAGCGATGTCAATGAAATCTGGTGGTTGGAAACCATCGGAGGTCATCACTGGATGGCCCGCCGTGTACCTGACGATGCCTATGTGACCAACCCCAATCAATTGGGAAGTGATCGTTTTGAGTTTGATCGTCCGGAAGAGTTTTTATGTGATCCAGACTTGAAAGATTTCGTGGAACATCACCACTTGGCCTTGGATTTCGATGGTTCGTCCTTTAACCCTCGTTATGCTTTTGGTAGCCAACGAGACAAGGACCGTCATTACAACACACCACGTGCTTGGGATATTCAACGTTTCCTCAACCCAGAAGTGGAACAAGATCCTCGTTCCTTCTTCCTTCCTTGGTGTCAAAAACCTTATCGCAAGATTACGATTGAAGATGTCAAATATGTCCTTAGCAGTCACTATCAGGATTCAGTTTATGACCCCTATGGTTCAGAAGGGGATACTCAAAGTCGTCGGACCTTCCGTACCATTGGCATCAACCGGACTAGCCAGACGGCGATTCTCCAATTGCGGCCAAATCGTCCACAAGAAACAACCGGCATTCAATGGCTTTGCTATGGATCTATGCCTTTCAATACGGCCGTTCCTTTCTTTACACAGGTAGATACGACACCGGATTATTTTGCTAACACGACAGAAAAAGTGACAACGGATTCCTTCTATTGGACCAATCGGATTATTGCTGGTTTAGCAGATGCCCACTATAGTCATCATGTTGGAGATTTAGAAGATTACCAAGAAAGCACTATGGCCCTTGGACATGCCCGGATTGGACGAGTGGATCAAGCCTTGGCAGCAGGGGATATCGTTGACTTTGAAAAAGAAAATCAAGCCATGAGTGATCAGATTCAAGAAGCGACGGATCGCTTGTTGGATAAGGTCTTATTAGATGCAAGCAACTTGATGACCAACCGTTTCTCTTTGAGTGACTAGTTGGGGATTGCTGGGGAATTTTCATGGAAACTTCTGAAAACGTAAATATCATCTAATTGCTTTATTCGCTCTTTCGCCTCCGATGTTTAGGGAAAGCAAAAGCTACTTTATGAAAAAAGAAAAAGACCAGATCGTGTGATCTGGTTTTTCTGAATTAATAGCGTTTTTCTTTGGGCCAATCTTTCATTTCAGAAATAGCTGTAAAGAGGACGTCTGTTGATGAGTTGAGGGCTGTTTCACAAGAATCTTGGATGACACCAATAATGAAGCCCACGCTGACTACTTGCATAGCAATATCATTGTCGATACCAAAGAGGCTGCAGGCGACAGGAATCAAGAGGAGGGAACCACCAGCTACTCCAGAAGCCCCACAGGCTGAGACGGCTGCAACGATACTGAGGACCAGGGCAGTCCCAAAGTCGACCTGAATGCCTAAGGTATTGACAGCAGCTAGGGTCAAGGTGTTAATAGTGACGGCAGCTCCGGCCATATTAATAGTAGATCCCAGAGGGATAGAAACTGAGTAAGTATCGGGATTGAGACCTAGTTCCTTACAAAGTTTCATGTTGACAGGGATGTTAGCAGCGGAACTTCTAGTAAAGAAGGCAGTTAATCCACTCACTCGTAGACATTTAAAGACTAGTGGATAAGGATTTTTGCGAATCATGATGTAGACAAAAATCGGGTTGATGACGAGAGCAACGAAGGACATGGTGCCAACTAAGAGAAGTAAGAGGAGCCCATAGCTCTTGAGTCCATCAAAGCCTTGTCCAGCAATCGTTGTATAGACCAAGCCTAGAATTCCAAATGGAGCTAGGTTAATAATCCATTCGACGATCTTGGAAGTAATATCTGCTAGGGTTTGCAGGAGATCCTTGCTGTGCTCGCTAGCTTCTCTCATAGCAACACCAAAGACTACGGCCCAGGATAAAATCCCGATATAATTAGCCTGGATAAGGGCATTGAGGGGATTGTCTACGATTTTTAAGAGAAGGTTGCTAATGACTTCCCCTAGTCCATCAGGAGAAGTTCCTTCAGCACTAGTTCCCGATAAAGAAATGGTAATAGGGAAGAGATAGTTAACCTAGACCGCTACCAGGGCTGCCGCAAAAGTTCCCAGGAGGTAGAGGACAATGACTGACTTCATATTGGTTTGGGTTCCCCTTTGGTGTTGGGAGAGGGCGTTAGCGACAAGGGCGAAGACTAAAAGAGGAGCAATTGCCCGCAAGCCGCCTACAAAGATTTCCCCTAATAGACCAATTGCAGATGCTTGAGGAAGAAGCAAAGCTAAGAGAGCTCCAACGAAGATTCCGATTGCAATCCGCTTCATAAGGTTGGTTTTGTTCCAAGTTTGAATGAATCGTTTGACCATAAGGAGCTCCTTTTTTGAAAGTTTGCCGTCCATTATACGATAGAAAAGGCGCAAAATCAATGGTTATTTAAATAAGGGTGCTGGTTCTATAGCCTAAAATCTGATATAATCAAACCATTAGAAAAAGAGAGAAGGAGATTGATAGAAGGTATGAAGAATTTTTTTTCCCGCTATGTCAGTCAGTTTGATTGGACCAAGATCATGGATGAATTGGTTTCGAAATTGATTTCCTTAGCTATTTTATTTATCTTATTTTTACTTGCAAAAAAACTACTTCGTAGCTTGGTGAAACGGATTTTAAAACCGTCATTGAATTATGTGGGCCAAGATGAAGCGCGTAAGAATACTATCTTGCGCTTGGTAGAGAGTCTGTTGAATTACTGCCTCTATTTTATTCTGATCTACTGGATTCTTTCCATCCTCGGCTTACCTGTTTCTAGTCTCTTAGCTGGAGCGGGAATTGCAGGAGTTGCCATTGGGATGGGAGCTCAAGGCTTCTTATCGGATTTGGTCAATGGTTTCTTTATTCTCCTTGAGCGCCAATTGGATGTTGGAGATACTGTTCGAGTGACTAATGGTCCGATTACCATCGCTGGGACAGTGTCGAGTGTCGGCATTCGGACAACCCAGGTGAGAGATGCAGATGGGACCTTGCATTTTATCCCCAATCGCAATATTATGGTTGTCAGCAATCTCTCTCGGGGCAACCAGCGCGTCTTAATTGATATGCCGATTTCTGCTCAAACGGATCTCGATAAGATTTATCAAATATTCCAGCAAGTCAACGATGAACAGGCACAGAAACATCCAGAAATCTTAGATGGTCCAACGATTTTAGGACCTCAAATCGAAAAGGGAACGGGTCGCTATTCCTTCCGCGTCGCTATGATGGTCCAGTCGGGGAGCCAAGTGGCCATTTACCATCTTTATTATAAACTCTATCATGATGCCCTCTTACAAAATGGGATTGAGATTCCAACAACTTTTTCTGTCACACCCTAATAAAAAAAGACCCATCGGTCTTTTTTTTATTCTAAAATGAGCATACCCTCTTTAACAGCAAAAGGATCTTTTGGATTAATCCGATCGTAGAACATGACCCCATTGATGTGGTCAATCTCATGTTGAACGACGATGGAGTTGTAGCCTTTGAGTTTGATGCGGTGTTTTTCTCCTGTTTTGTCAAAGTAGTCCACCGTCACGCGCGCGTGGCGGACCACATAACCGGGAACATTACGGTCTACAGAGAGACAACCTTCTCCGTCTCCGAGAGCCGCATCTTGGACTGAGTGGGAGACAATTTTAGGATTGTACATGACTTCTTGGATGGAGTATGCTTCTTTTGGAGGATTTCCTTCTTCATCCTCTGGGTTTGGGACGAGGACAGCAATGATGCGTTTAGAAATATCTAATTGAGGGGCAGCGAGTCCAACTCCTCCTCGAAGACCCAATTTTTCCGCCATGGCAGGATCCTGTGAATGGTGTAAGAACTGCATCATTTTTTCCCCAAGAATGATCTCTTGATCTGACAGTGGGAAAGTGACCTCTTCTGCGATAGCTCTTAAAGTCGGATGGCCTTCGCGGATAATATCATTCATATCAATTAGATGGGCAGCTTTTGTAATGGTTTCAATTGCAGACATGTTCTCATTCACTCCTTTTTTCTAGAAACCATCATATCATAATTCCTTCTAGAATGAAAGTTTCCCAATTGATTGAGGGGTGCTGATGGACTAGACGGGCTGTAAACTAGGAAAGGAAAGAATCCTAGGCCAGTTCATGGTATAATGATAAGAAGAATGAAGGAGATAAGCATGCGTCTAGATAAATATTTAGTGGACTGTGGAGTGGGAAGCCGAACAGAAGTCAAGCAAGTCCTCAAGCAGAAAAAAATTCAGGTCAATGGGAAGGTGGAGACATCTGCCAAGCTTCATATTGATCCAGATAAAGATCAAGTGAGCTATCTGGGAGAAAGTTTATTCCATGAAGAGTTTCTTTACTATCTGCTCAATAAACCCAAAGGGGTTATTTCAGCAACGGAAGACGATCACCATCAAACAGTCTTAGATTTGCTAGATGATACAGCCAGACGCAAGGAAGTCTTTCCTGTCGGACGGCTGGATATCGATACTCATGGCTTACTCCTCTTGACCAATAATGGTAAGCTGGCTCATGCCATGCTATCGCCCAAGAAACATGTGGACAAGGTCTACCGTGCTCAAGTGGCTGGAATCATGACCCCGGAAGATGTCGTCCGCTTCAAAGAAGGAATAGAATTGAAGGATTTCACTACCCTGCCAGCTGATTTGGAAATTCTGGAAGTTGATCGAGAAGTCGATAGTTGCTTGGTGCAGATTTGCATCGCTGAAGGAAAATTCCACCAGGTCAAGCGCATGGTCGCAGCTTGTGGCAAGGAAGTCACCGATCTCGAGCGGATTTCCATGGGGCCATTGAGTCTAGATCCCGCTCTCAAATTGGGGCAGTGGCGTAGGCTCCAACTCTCTGAATTGGCTTCTTTAGAGGTCTTTGGAATCCCATTATAAACAAAGGGAAAGCTAGCAAACTGAGGATACAGGGAGCTAGTTTTTTGTTTGTGTCAAAAAAATGAACGTTACAGACAAAAAATATATAAAATTGCTTGTACTATCAAAGCAAATCAACTATAATGAGAAAAGATAGGTTTTGTGAAAATCTGTAATAGGGAATCATCTTCGTTACTGGCTGGACTTATCTACTAAACGTAAAAAGGAGAAAAATCGTTTATGAAAAAGTGGCTCTATGCTGTTGTGACAACAGTTGCCTTGTTTTTATTAGCAGCTTTAGGATTTGCTAAACCTAATGGGGTTACTAAAGCACATGCCGATACGATCAATGATGTTGTAAGCTCTGTGAACATCTCTAAAGCAACTGGCGGTGACTTAACAGAACCACTCGGTGTTTGGGAAAGTTTCAATGTTGAAGCAAACTTTGTTTTACCGAATGGTCGTGTAAAAGCAGGCGATCAAACAGTCATCCAACTTGGAGATGGTTTTAAGGTTTTTGAAACAGATACCATTGACCTATTGGATCCAAATGGTCAAAAAGTTGCAACTGCGACAGTAGATGATCAACGAAAAGTCATTACGGTGACCTATACAGACTATCCTGAAAAAATGGCCAATGTAACAGGAAAGTTGCGTTTCTTTGCTCGTGTGGACCACTCCGTGATTAAGGGAAATACAACACTTGATTTTACGCTTTCAGTTGATAAAACAGTCATTTCAGGTGGAAAGGTTGATTATAAAGGAGTCAATCCAGGTGAGTATCCTCCAACTCCAGAGGTCTTTAGTAAATGGGGCTGGACCAACTCAGGCGATAAATTGAAATTGACTTATACCTTGAACATCAATCAAGGTCACACTGCCCTCCATAATATTGATATTAAGGACCAATTAGCCTTTACAGATGGAAAAATCAAGGTAGATTCTGTTAACATTCATACAGGAACTTGGAAGATCAGTGACGAAGATGGTGCCTATCATTTGCGGGATACCACAAATGTAACCAACCATTATTCTCCGGTTGTCAGTGAGGACGGTCGTTCTTTAACTGTTCATATCGGGGATCTAGCTCCTGAGCAAGGGATGACCATTCGTTACGATGTGTATTTGGACAAGGTCCCAGCTATCAATACAGAATATAAAAACAATGCGACGATGACTGCCACAGAAGTCGAAGAGCAACACAAAGAAGCAGATATTCTATACCAATTCTTTGAAGGAGTCTTCAATGGTGAGAAATATTCCTTCACCATCCATAAAAAAGGAGAAAATGGTCAAGCTCTTGCAGGTGCTGTCTTTACTGTGACAGCAGATGAAACAGGTGAGCAAGTCGGAACCATTACCACAGATGAGAAGGGTACAGGAACCGTTGCTGGCTTGATCAAGCAAGCTTATACAGTTCAAGAGATTCAAGCTCCGACAGGATACGTCCTCTCAGAAGAGCCAATTAAGATCAGCAAAGAAGATTTTGGAAATGACCTTGCAATTTCGCGTGAAGTCATCAACAAAAAAGAAAAAACTATCATTTCTGGTCAGAAAACCTGGAATGACAATGACAATCATGATGGTAAACGCCCATCAGCCATCACCATCAATCTTTTAGCGAACGGTGTAAAAGTAGCTTCTAAAGAAGTGAAACCAGATGCGGAAGGCAATTGGCTCTATCAGTTCGACAATCTTGATGTTGTTGACGATGCTGGTAATCTCATTGCCTACACAGTTTCAGAAGAACCTGTTGCAGGGTATGAAACAAGTGTTGAAGGAACGAATATTACTAATAGCCGTACACCAGAAGTGACAGAAGTAGCTGTCAAGAAAGTCTGGGATGATAAGGAAAATAAAGATGGCCTTCGACCAGATAAGGTAACAGTCCGTCTGCTTGCGGATGGTCAAGAAGTGGCCGTAAAAGAAATCACCGCTACTGACAATTGGCAGGCAAGCTTTACGGATCTACCAGTATACAAGGAAGGCAAGAAGATTGTCTACACGATTACAGAGGATCCAGTAGCAGGGTATACAGCAACTATCGATGGTTTTACGGTAACCAACCGTCATACACCACCTACAACCCCTCCAGGTACGCCTCCACCCCCACCATCTACGACAACCCCGCCACCGTCTACGACTACACCTCCACCAGCATCTACGACTCCATCGACCACCACACCAAGCACATCGGAGAAACCAGAAACTCCAACTACACCAACAGAAGGAAAGAGAAAGATTCTTCCATCAACTGGTGAAGCTACTTCTTATGGCTTGTTTGGAGCAAGTGCACTGTTAGCTCTTGTTGCTGCAGCGATGCTGTTAAGTGGTAAACGGAAAGCTGACTAACAATTACAATGTAAATAAGACAATGATCTGAAAAGATTCTTGTCTTTTTCTGTTAAAGGGCTTCTAGAATAAATGATTCAAAGAAGCGTATTTCTGTTTTTGAAGGGAGCATAAGTGTTTGACAGAAAGATGAAATCTTGGTAGAATGAATAAGTCGAATAGACAACTAACTCTTTCTTGGTAGCAGGCTATGCCAGACCTGCCACTCGGATAGAGCATAAAGAAAAGGAGCTTATCATGGCAATCTCAAAAGAGAAAAAAAATGAAATCATTGCACAATATGCACGTCACGAAGGTGATACAGGTTCAGTAGAGGTTCAAGTTGCTGTCCTTACTTGGGAAATCAACCACCTTAACGAACACATCAAACAACACAAAAAAGACCACGCTACTTACCGTGGATTGATGAAGAAAATCGGTCGCCGTCGTAACTTGCTTGCATACTTGCGTAAAAACGACGTTAACCGTTACCGTGAGTTGATCAACTCTCTTGGACTTCGTCGTTAATCTGCTCTATTTTCCACTTACGCTGCGTTGTCACCTTGCCTCGATATACTCGAGTATAATCTTCGGCTACGGTTCCTAGCATCGTAAGGTAAAATAGACCAGATCTATCTCCCTTCGGGGAGATTTTTTGTTTTCACTAGGATTTTAGCCCGAGCTCAAAACAGCCCTCTGAATCCAGAGGGCTGTTTTGTTGTCTTTTTGTTATTGAACGAGATCCATCATTCTGAGGAAGTCGTTTTGTTTGACAGATGTAATATATAGAGTTACAATTGATGCATCATAAGAAATAGAGGTTATTGCTATGATTGATATTACATATCTAGATGGTGCAAAACAAGAAAGAGTCATGCATTTTGATTCCTACGAAGAGTTTGAACGCTCCCAACAAGCCTGCTTGATTGGGGTAGCAGATTTTTATCCTGTTGTGAAACTGACCTATAATGGGCATGAATTGGATTACCAAGGGACTTATGGAGATGTCTTCTTCTATTTGATGAAGCAAGATTTGACGCAGTACCAAAACTAAAGGAGAAAGAAAATGGCAAAAGCAATTACAGACGCAACATTTGAAGCAGAAACAAAAGAAGGCTTGGTCTTGGTAGACTTTTGGGCAACCTGGTGTGGTCCATGTCGCATGCAAGCTCCTATTTTAGAAAAATTATCCCAAGAACTTTTGGAAGATGAATTGAAAATCCTGAAAATGGATGTGGATGAAAATCCTGAAACAGCGCGTGCTTTCGGCATTATGTCCATCCCAACCTTGCTCTTTAAAAAAGATGGACAGGTTGTTAAACAAGTAGCAGGAGTGCATACCGCAGCACAAATTAAGGCCATTGTGGCGGAGTTAAGTTAGTAAAAAAGAGTAAGATAGGAACGAATCGTTCTATCTTACTCTTTTTGTATTGACCTTTTAAAATTGGCTTATTGAGTCAAGAGATCCATAATCTCTTCGATACTTGATTTGCTACCTTTTTTTAGATAGTTTTCTTTACTACCTTTTTTAAAAGTTGACAAATTTGGTACCGTTTTGACATTCATATCATGTGCAAAAGCTGTGATGTCTTTTCGCTCCTTTGAGTCGTTATCCAGGTAATAAACGGTCTGATTCGTTTTTTGAATAGCAACTGCTAATTTAGGAGCGAATTTTTGACAGTATGGGCAGGATTCGCGACCGATATAGAGAATGAAATCTTCTTTGTTGTTGATTTTCTCTTGTACTTCAGATAGCGGAATCTTTTTGACGTAAGTCATTGCTTCCTTGTAAGAATCTGGAGTAATAATTTCTCTCTTTTTGAAATTCAAGTATAAAATAGCAAGCAGAGATGTTGTGCAAATGGACAAAATGAGAATCGTTAATTTCTTATTCACAAGCAACACCGTCACCATCTCTATCTAAACGAGAGCTATAACCAGCTTGTCCTCTGTATAGCGGTGCAGCACCTGCAGCGCGTGCTTCACTACAATTTCGATAGCCCCCTTGTTGAGGTTGTGTGACAAATGCTTGTTGTTGCTGCGTTTGTTGGGCAGCTGCGGCTTGTCTTGCCTGCTCAGCAGCTGCGGCTTGTCGAGCTCGTTCAGCTTCAGCAGCTTGTTGTTCCCTGACAGTAATGGCATTTTGTACTAATCCAACACGATGAGTTAAGCGATCTTTTGTTCCTTGATCAGCTACATTTGCGATGGCAGCTTGGGCTGGGGCAATATTTTCTGTTACTTGATTGTTTTCTAAGGCTTGTACGGCAGCTTCAGCTTGAGCAGCAAGTTGTTTTGCTTCAGCCTCTTTCTTTTCACGCTCTTCTTTTTCTTTTCGTTCCTGTTCTTCTTTCGCCTTTTTCTCGCGCTCTTCTTTTTCTTTTCGTTCTTGTTCTTCTTTTGCCTTTTTCTCTTTTTCAGCTTTCTCTGCTTTCTCTTTCTCAGCTTTCTCAGCTTTCTCTTTCTCAGCTTTTTCTTTTGCTTCTTTTTCACGTTTTGCCTCAGCCTCTTTTTTCGCACTTTCATCATTTTTAGAAGGAGTGGATGCAAAATGAGTGGCTTGAGCCTGCTCTTCTGGCTTAGTGGAAGCAATATTAGGGTTGACTAAGTATGCACCTCCGACTGCAAGAACTGAAGCAATAGCAGCGATATTTCTTTTAGCAGCGTTGGGTTTCTTTTTAGCAAAATACCAGGCAAATCCTATACCACCAAAAAATAGGATAGGAAGAATGATCTTGGGATTAAAAATCATAAAGAGGATTCCGAGACCGTAAAGAACGACTTTCCAAACTGGTTGGGTCATGATATAATCGACAAACTTTTTCATTTTTTTCTCCATATTTAGTAATATTTTCACAATAATCATACCATAATATAAAAGCGCTTTCAATTACTAACTGGTAATATTTAAATAAAAAATCAGACTTAGAATAAACTAAGTCTGAAAATTGTACTTATTCTCCCAATTCTGCACTGTAAGCAATAATTTGATCGACAGTGTCTGAAAGGAATTGGATGGTATCGCGAAGTGGTTTGTCAGTTGAGATATCTGCTCCGATGATCATGGCTGACTCAAGTGGGGTCTTGCTGCCACCTGATTTAAGGAGGTCTAGCCAATCTTTAGCTCCGTTTTCGGAGTTTTTCAAATGCAAGTATCCCGCTGTTGAGATAACCAAGCCAGCTGAGTAAGTGTAGCTGTAAAGCCCCATGTAGTAGTGGCTTTGGCGCATCCAGGTCAAGGCTGCGTCGTCATCGATTTCCACAGCGTCGCCCCAGAATTCGGTCAAGACTTCCTTCATGATGCTGTTGAGTTTGCTAGCGCCGAAGGTTCCACCTTCTTCAATCAGGGTGTAGACCTTGCGTTGGA
>ERZ773045.688-NODE-688-length-16536-cov-5.709180_pt1 | contig 16536 bp, 10 predicted proteins | sample MGYA00580635_ERZ773045 | MGnify/ENA primary metagenome ERZ773045 (study PRJEB29015, sample SAMEA2738115) | human oral metagenome | biome: human oral; feature: human-associated habitat; material: saliva | place: China | collected 2261 ...
CATATAACATATGAGAAGTCATTCATATGTTATGCATTTTAAATAAGAATATATATCAAAATAGCAAAAGAACCTCTTATACAAAATGTATGTACCCTATCAGGTATAACAGTGTATAAGAGGTTCTTTAGATTTACAGGAAAATGATTATCTTAAACTATTATCAAAACTAGCTCTCAACTCTTAACCTTTAGCGGCTAATAATTGATTTACTACTGCACGCAAGTCATCTAAGCCTTGTTTAGTCTCAGCCAATTCTTGACGTTGACGTTCATTTTCAGCTTCTAATGTATTTAGACGTGCTGCTTGATTAGCAATAACAGTTTTTTGATTACTATTTTCTTTTTTGAGGCTAGATACTTCGTCTTGCATTACATAAACAGAGCTAATTGGACCTGCTTTATAACGTTCTGGAATAGCATCTTTTCTTTCACGACTACCACCAAATTTATGCGTAACACCTGCATTTACCATGTTGTGGCTAGTACCAAGTGAAACACCTACGTTGAACATAGTATCTTCAGTTCGGTAGTGAGCAATACCGATAGCCCCCGCAGTTTCACCACGGTAGTTGCCAATACCAGCCATAATTTGAGTTGGTTCCAATGGATCGTATTGAATTGGTTTCAACGCTGCCATAGCTGCCGCATGAGCACCAACACGTTGTGTTTCAGTGCCTACACGATTAACAGCTTCTTGTAAACCAGCATTAGAGGCTTTTAACTGACTAACATTTACTGCATCAGTATCAGCTGTGCCAGGAGCTACACCACGAATCTGCTTACCACCATTATTTAAGCCGTCTACAGTAAGGGATACAGGGCTAGCTGTTGCATCTGTCGGAGTAATAGTCATACCACCACCTTTAATTACAGTAGAGTTGCCAGCTGCATCTTTCACAGTTGTACCTGCAGGAGTAATCTTAGTGGATACACCGTTTTCATCACCTACGGTAACACTGTTTAGACCTTTCAAGTCTTTAGCCAAGCCATATGTGAAAGTAGTTCTATCTTGGTTAACTACAAGATTATCACCCGCTTGGAATTTTACAGTATCCCCACCTTGTACTTTTTCAACGGTACCGCCAGCAGCCGTTACATTCCATGCAGATATATCTTTAACTTGTTGTTTACCAGCATCTGTTAAGTTGCTCAAATCTTGATTTGCTGCATTATCGATTTTTGTTTTAGTTTGATCATCAATCTTAACAGTTACATCTTCACCATTAGCTACAGTTGTTAAACCGTTTTCGCCTTTAATATTGAATTTTGCATCGCCTGTACTCAACGATTTTTCATCGGTAGAACCGGTGTTACCACCTAAAGAAATCTTACGAGCAATAGCTTCTGTATTCTTAGCAATATTAGCTTTATTGGTTGCAATATCTCCAGCATTTTTTGTAATTGCAGCTTTATTATCTGCAATATCTTGTTTATTTGTCGCAATATTGCCTTTATTGGCAGCAATATCAGCAGTATTTTTGCTAATTTTATCCTTATTGTCAGCAATATTGGCTTTATTTTCTGCTACTTGATTATCAACTTGTTTCAATTGATCTTCTGTGGCTGCACGACCGCTTACAGGTTGTGTTTGACCAGAAATCCATTCTTTATTAGTCAAGCCAGTCACTTGAGGTGTCTCTACCCCTTCTGTAGCTTTCACTTTTGGTGCGGTAATTGTTTGATTTGCTTTTACAGTATTGAAAGTTACGTCTTGTTTAGTAGCAATTGTGAAGTCTTTACCATTTTGAGTAATGGAAATATTATCACCATCGATAAACTTAACTGTGTTACCACCTTCAACTTTTTCGGCAGTATTACCATTAGCTACTACATTCCATGCGGATAAATCTTTAACTTGTTGTTTACCAGTATCTGTTAAGTTGCTCAAATCCATATTTGCTGCATTATTGATTTTATTAGCCGTGGCATCATCTAATTTAACAGTTACATCTTCGCCATTAGCTTCAGTAACAATACCATTTTGACCTTTAATATTGAATTTTACATCACCTGTGCTCAAGGATTTCTCATCGGTAGACCCAGTATTACCACCTAAAGAAATCTTGCGAGCAATGGCTTCTCTATTTTTATCAATATTAGCTTTATTTGTTGCAATATCGCCAGCATTTTTAGAAATTGCCGCTTTGTTATCAGCAATATTTTGTTTATTCGTCGCAATATTATCTTTATTGGTAGCAATATCAGCAGCATTTCTATCAATTGCAGCTTTATTATCAGCTATTTTTTGTTTGTTATCCGCAATAGCCTCTGCATTTTTACCAATCTTATCTGTATTATCAGCAATATTGGCTTTATTTTTTGCTACTTGATCATCAACTTGTTTCAATTGATCTTCTGTAGCTGCACGACCAGATACAGGTTGTGTTTGCCCTGGAACCCAAGTGGTATTAGTCAAGCCACCAACTTCTGGAGCTGTAATTTTTGTATTTGCAGTTACAGTATCAAAAGTAGCATCTTTCTTAGTTGCGATTGTAAAATCTTTACCATTTTGAGTAATGGAAATATTATCGCCATCGATGAACTTAACAGTGTTGCCACCTTCAACCTTTTCAGCCGTCTCATTATTAGCGACTACATTCCATGCTGCTAAATCCTTAACTTGTTGCTTACCGTCAGGAGTCAAATTGCTCAAGTCTCGATCAGCTGCATTGTCGACTTTACCTTTAGTTGCATCATCGAGTTTAACAGTCACATCGTCGCCATTAGCAACCGTAGTAAGACCATTTTCCCCTTTTACGTTAAATTTCACATCACCTGTGCTCAAGGATTTTTCATCGGTAGAGCCAGAGTTACCACCTAAAGAAATCTTACGAGCGATCGCTTTCGTGTTTTTGTCAATGTTATCCTTATTTGTTGCAATATCAGCTTTATTTGTTGCGATATCGCCTACATTTTTATCAATTGCTGTTTTATTGTCAGCTATTTTTTGCTTGTTCGCAGCAATATTGTCCTTATTAGTAGCAATATCTGTTTTGTTTGTCGCAATGTCGCCCGCATTTTTATCAATTGCAGTTTTATTGTCGGCAATTTTTTGCTTGTTGTCTGCAATAGCATCAGCATTTTTGCCAATCTTATCTGTATTATCAGCAATATTGGCTTTATTGTCTGCTACTTGATCATCAACTTGTTTCAATTGATCTTCTGTAGCTACACGACCAGATACAGGTTGTGTTTGACCTGGAACCCAAGCAGTGTTAGTCAGTCCCGTTACTTGAGGTGTTTCAACGCCAGTTGTCGCTTTCACTTTTGGCGCTGTAATCGTTTGGTTAGCGGTTACCGTATCAAAGGTTACATCTTTCTTAGTGGAAATGGTAAAGTCTTTACCATTTTGAGTAATGGAAATGTTATCACCATCGATGAACTTAACAGTGTTGCCACCTTCAACCTTTTCAGCCGTCTCATTATTAGCGACTACATTCCATGCTGCTAAATCCTTAACTTGTTGCTTACCGTCAGGAGTCAAATTGCTCAAGTCTCGATCAGCTGCATTGTCGACTTTACCTTTAGTTGCATCATCGAGTTTAACAGTCACATCGTCGCCATTAGCAACCGTAGTAAGACCATTTTCCCCTTTTACGTTAAATTTCACATCACCTGTGCTCAAGGATTTTTCATCGGTAGAGCCAGAGTTACCACCTAAAGAAATCTTACGAGCGATAGCTGTCGTGTTTTTGTCGATGTTAGCTTTATTGGTTGCAATGTTATCCTTATTAGTTGCAATCTCAGCTTTGTTTGTAGCAATGTCACCAGTATTTTTATCAATTGCAGTTTTATTGTCAGCTATTTTTTGCTTGTTCGCAGCAATATTGTCCTTATTGGTAGCAATATCCGTTTTGTTTGTAGCAATATCAGCTGTATTTTTATCAATTGCAGTTTTATTGTCGGCAATTTTTTGCTTGTTCGTTGCAATATCGTCTTTATTGGTGGCAATGTCAGCCTTATTCGTTGCAATATCACCAGTATTTTTATCTATTGCAGTTTTATTGTCGGCAATTTTTTGTTTGTTCGTCGCAATATTATCTTTATTGGTGGCAATGTCAGCCTTGTTTGTTGCAATATCACCTACATTTTTAGCGATTGCAGTTTTATTTGTATCAATAGCAGTTTTGTTAGCTTCAGCTTTATCGTCAACTTTTTTCAATTGAGATACATTAACAGCATCTTTATCAGCGATACCATCTGCTACATTCGTAACATTCAAATTCCCAGCATTGATACCTTTGTCACCATCAATTTTTACAGTTTCATTACCGCCAGCATTATTGAAAGATGCACTGTTTAATTTAGAAAGATCTTTCTTCAAGGCTACAGAGATTTTCTTATCATTTCTAGCAACCGTAACATTATCGTCACCAGAAAAATCTACTGTATTTCCTTTTTCAACGGCTACTGGTATAGCTTCGCCATTAGCAGAAAGGTTCCAACCGTATTTGTTTTGATCAATAGCTTGGTTAATTGCATTAGCTACATTAGCAGAATCCGCCATACCAGCAGTCGCTGTAGCGCTACCATTTGCTACCGTGATATCTTGCTTTTTACCAGAAACTGTAATTTTCTTACCATTAGCTGTAGTACTAATGTATGTATTATCACCATTTACAGCTAATTTACTATTAGCAAGGTTTACATCGCCTGTACCAGTATCACCTGTAAAAGCTAGATTAACACTCTTTAACTGTGCCACGTTTACTGCATCTGTATCAGCAGTACCTGCAGCAACATAATTAATTTGACGTGTTTGGTTTGTCGTACCAACAGCAACACCACCTAATTTAGATGTTAGGGCAGCACCACTTAAACCAGCATATATATCTGTACGACTAGCATTAACATTATATCCCGCTACGCCTGAAGCAATATCAGCTATAGATTTTGAACCAACAGCTACACCATCTACTACTTTACCTCTAGCGCCATCACCAACAGCTACAGAACGACTCGCAGATGCATCTGTCGCGGCATTGGGACCAATAGCAATAGAATTAGGTGCTGTAGCACCAGTATTATCTTTATTACCAGCATCAGTTGATTTTATAGATATGTATTTATAAGTAACTTGGTCTACGAGAGCACTAAGCTGAGAACCATTAATTGCATCTGTAGAAGTTGCACTTACTTCACCAGGAGCCACGTGTTTTAATTGACGTTCATAACCTGCAGAACCAAAGGATACAATATCACCTGGTAATGTTTTATCGCCACCAGCCCAAGAAGCAACAGTGCCATTCGGCAATGTATAGCTAGATTGTTTTGATCCACCTATATCAGTATTAGAACCGCCACCAAGAGCAATAGCATTATCACGATTTGCCCTAGCCCCTGTACCAATAGCAATAGCATTTGTTACATCATCATTTTGTTGACCAGTAGCGCCAGTAGCAGTTCCTGCTAAACGATCCTTTGCATTTGCACCAGTACCAATGGCAATTCCCACATTACCAGACTGACCTTTCATCCCTAATGTGATACCGGATTCGCCAGCCGTCGCCATTGTATACATTGGGGTTCTCATATCAAAGCCAGTTAAACTTTGAACAGCACTACGCAAGTCCCCAGTTTGAGTCGCTCCATCACTTGTAGTGTAAATAACTTTTATACCATCAGCTTTAACTACATCATCGCCACCAATAACAATAGAAGAGTGGCCTTTGGCTAATGTATTTCCCCCGATGGCGATTGCTTGCTCCCCAATTACTCTTGCACCTTCATTATTATAGTTACCACCACCAATAGCGATCCCTTGTGGACTACCAGTAGCAACACTAGCGTTAGAACCAATAACAACAGAATTTCCGCCAGCAGCAGCTGCTTTATAACCAAAACCTACAGCTTTGTCTCCAGTAACAGAAGCACTTGGCCCCAACCCTACTGCTGAAGCAGGCAAGCCAGCAGGCACATCATTTGACGCCATAGAAATGCTAGCACTAGACATTGCTAATGCAGCAAAGATAGTTGCTACAACAATTTTCTTTTTCCCACTATTATTCTTAGCGAACTCAGATACTACTACGTAACAATTTTTTGATTTGCTCCAAACCACTTTGAAAATCTTATTCATATTTTCTCCTATAAACTATATTAATGCTCCCTCTATGCTTCTTCATATGATAAATCATATGAGAATTTCAATATTTTCAATATGTTAAGTATATCAAAACCTTTAATACACTATCAAGCATTTTCACCTATTTTTCACAATTTCAAGCATCACAAAAATAGCTTAGCAATGCCTTTTATGGTGATTCATATCACATAATCATATAAAATACGGGCTTATTTTATACCATACTGAAGAGATAAAATGAATATAAACTCATAATCAATTATTTAAATTTCATTTATGAGATTATATATACTAAAAAAACATGTATGCAACTAGATATTATGGACTAAGTTACATGTCATCACTGTAGATATAATTAATTCATTAAATTTTTATAAAGCTTTATGTGTCCTCCCTTAATCAGTGATTAAGTTACTACACCTTTCAATAAATATGCTCAGATTATTGTCGATTAAGTTGAACCTCTTATACATCACTATTATCCTGTTATACAGCATTTAACTTATCATGTATTACTTTTAGGTTATTATGCTTCAGTTTTTGTCAACATTTAATCGAATTCGTCTTACATTACATAATAAAAAGCTATCTCATAGAAATGACAATCTACGAGATAGCTTTATTACTAAATTGTATAATTAAATTAGGGAACAAATTAGCTTACTTTAAAAACATATAAACTTTGTTCGTGTGCTAATTGTATTCGCTTATGCAAACGTCTAATATATGTGCGATATATTTCTTGTGCTTCTTCAACGGATATAATATCAAAATGAATTCCGTCCCCTACCGGCAATTGGCTTAACCTAGGTAAATCGGCGGTAATGACAGTACCAATCTTTGTATAGCCGCCCGTTGTTTGTCGGTCCGCCATGAGGATTATTGGATTTCCATCTGACGGAACTTGAATAGAGCCAAATACAGCACCATCAGAAATAATGTCTGCACTATCGATATGCTCTATAACAGGACCATCTAAGCGGAAGCCCATGCGATCACATTGCACAGTCAACGTATATATTTTACTACCAAAGGTCTTGATTCCTTTCTCTGTAAAATACTTTGTTTGATTCCCGAGAACAACACGCAAAGGTTCGTGACACTCACGACCGCCGCGGTTATATAAAGCGGTATTAAATAATTTATGAGTTCCATAGAAGTCGCACACATTCACTTCGTCTCTAGTAAATGCTTTAATGCCAAACTGATCGCCCGCTTGTAATGAACGCCCCTCAAAACCACCTATTTTAGCCTTTGTATGAGTGGATACGCTACCGTTAATAGCAGGAACATCGACACCACCAGAGAAAGCAATATACATACGCACGCCACATTGGCTGAAGCCACCAGAAATGATATCCCCTTCGTGACAAATAAAAGGTATATATCTAGGCACGACTACATTGTTAATGGTTGGGTGCATGTCGGCCCCTGTAAAAGCAACAATACATGTACCTTGAACAGTTAGCGTAGGAGGTAACACAGTACATTCTAAAGCACCTAGAGGTTCCTTGTTTCCTACTAGAGCCTGTCCCAAGAAATAGCTTTCACTATCCATAGGACCAGCCACAGGCATACCATATTGTTGAAAGCCTACGCGGCCAGAATCTTGAATCGTAGTGTACATCCCTGGCGCATCTACGCGGATTAAAGCAGCCTTAAACTCATTTATACCCACGTAACTCACCCACCTCTACTTCATACATAGACGGAATATATTCCATACCCAAGGATTTAATCCTATGGAATTCGTTTTCATCGATAGACACATAACGAACGTAGTCTCCGGCTTGCAATAGTGCAGCTTGTTTCTTAGACATGTCATACATAGTCACAGGTGTACGTCCAATAATCTGCCAGCCCCCTGGAGAATCTGATGGATATGTACCAGTCTGTTCTCCCGCAATACCTACAGAGCCGGCAGGGATCAAAGTTCTTGGCGAAGACAACCGCGGAGTTGCAATGCGAGGATCCATTCCACCTAAGTAAGTAAAACCAGGAATAAAACCTAACATATAAACCAAATAATCTGTACCACTATGAATGGATACAACCTCAGCTTCACTTATATGATTATGAGAGGCTACAAAGCCTAGATCTGGACCATACTCACCACCGTATATGGTTGGGATTTCAACAATTGTAACACGTTCATTTGCGCTGTCTGTTACAGATTCTTGTAATATAGGATTAAGAATTCTACAAATGTCGGAATACGTATATACCATTGCATCATATTGAACAAGCAATGCACAGTATGTAGGAACTAGTTCAACAATTCCATCTAGTTGTAAGCCTTTAATCTGCTCTATAATTTGTCGGATTTGTCGATTAATCTTTGGATCGATGACTTGACCAAAATCAATAGAGATAGCGCAATCCCCTACAGGTGAAATTGTAGGTTTCATATGTACCTCCTGCTATAACTAGAAAGGACCATCACATTCAAGCCGAACGTAATGGTGCTTTCACAGATAATTAATTAACCTAGTAACTTAGCAATGCCTTTTAAAGATGTAACACCAATATAAGATGTTACAAGCACTACAATCCAACCGGTATAATATAAAAGTTTATTGTGTTTATATGCCCCTACGATTTCGGATTTATGAGTAGCAACGAGCATAACTGCCAACGTAACAGGCAAGATTAAACCGTTTACAGAGCCCGCTAAAATCAATAGAGATGCTGGTTTACCAATAAAGATTAAGATACATGTAGAAATAAAAATAAACGCCATAATAGTCAATTTTTCATTTCTTTCTACAACTTTAAACAATGTTTTTAAAAAGGATACTGATGTGTAAGCAGCCCCTACTACAGAGGTCAATGCGGCACAGAAGAACACTATACCGAATAATTTATGACCGATTTCACCAGCGCCGAGAAGAAATGCAGAACCAGCTGGATCCTTAGAGTCTAATACAACCCCCATAGATACCACACCAAGAACAGCTAAGAATAATAATATACGAACTAGCGCATCAACAGACATGCCCATAATCGCTGCACGACGTACATCCTTTAAATGTTCTTGACCTGTAATACCAGCATCAATGAGGCGGTGACCACCAGAGAATGTTATATATCCACCTACGGTCCCTCCAATAAGAGTTATCGTAGCAAGCCATGGATAATTCGTAGGTACTATCGCATGAGTTACTGCTGTACCTACTGGAGGATTTGTTGAAAAGGCTACATAAGCAATAAGGACAAGCATAACCGTACCGAGTACTTTAGCCGTATTATCTAGAACACCACCCATCTTCTTGGATGTAAATAATAAGATGCCCAAAATACCACTAATAGCGGCCGCTGTTGTTGTGTCAATTCCAAATATAATATTGAGGCCCATAGAAGCACCACCAATATTACCGATATTAAAGGCCAATCCACCAAGGGAAATTAAAAATGCCACTATATAACCAAGGCCTGGCAATACCTTATTCGCAATATCTTGACCACGCATTTGGGATACCCCAATAATCGTCCACACATTAAGCTGTGCAATAATAGAGAAAATAACGGATACAACGATAGCAAATACAAAGTCTGCTTTCAACTCATTTGTAAATGCTGCCGTTTGTAACATAAATCCAGGTCCAATGGAAGACGTGGCCATTAAGAAAGCTGCCCCTAGTAGGACAGAGAAACTCGCTTTACCTGTAATTGGTTTCATAGGAACCTCCACATATAATAATTAATTGATGCCATACTTATTGCTTAAAGCTCATACTTACATGTAATACTTACTTTTAATACTTATATTTGCATTTTTGTTGGAATTAATTAAGCATTTATTTTAATGTATTTAATAGCGTTATCGGTGTTGAAAATTCGCCACCGTTACACCAGCTTTTGTGAGCCCCTCCCGAATATATCTTGTGAAAGCTATCGCTTCTGGGTTATCACCATGAACACATACGGAGTCGGCCACAATATCAATGATCTTCCCCGTATTAGTAACAACCTTACCCTTTGTAGCCATCATAAGAACTCGGTCTAAAGCCTCTTGCGGGTCTTTAATGAAAGCACCTACTTCTGTACGAGGGACCAATGTTCCCTCCTCTGTATAGCCACGATCGGCAAACACTTCCTGTATAACAGGAATACCTCGTCGCTGTGCCTCTTGAGCAATATAGCTACCACTCAATACCATGGCCGCGATATTAGGATTTACCGCTTGTAAACCATCTAAAATTGCATCGGCTAGTACAGGCGTAACACAGGCTGTATTGTAAAAAGCACCGTGTAACTTCATATGCTGTAAAGTAATGTCATAACTATCACAAAAAGCTTGAAGTGCACCTAGTTGGTACATCATATAGGCTTTTGCCTCAGCAGGACTTACTGCCATCGCACGACGACCAAATCCCATCAAATCTGGATAACCAGGATGCGCCCCTACGGCAACTCCTTTTTCTTTACATATACAAACAGTCGCATCCATAATAAGAGGATCTCCAGCGTGCCAACCACAAGCAATATTAGCACTCGTTACGTGATTTAATACTTCATTATCCATGCCTAATGTATAGTTACCAAAACTTTCGCCTAAATCACTATTTAAATCTACATAATGAGACATATACTATTACCTCTCCATCTTCATTTATTTTATAAATTCTATAGAATATTGAATTTAATGATACGATTATACTAAATAAATCGATGTGTTAGCAATGATTTTTATCATGTATACAAAATTCTTTTATAGCCAAAAAACCACAAGATTATAATCTTGTGGTTTGTATGTAAACTCAATTTTTTTATCTGACTTTCCTATATCCAGTCATAAGCTCATAAACCGTATTTTTTATATTGTCCGACTCTGTTATTTCAGAAACGGCACAAATAAAATCGGGATGCGCTTGCCAAACGATATCAGCATTTGTCGTTTTAATCCTCCCAATAGCAACAATAGGAAACTTACTAAATTGCTTTGCCCAATATACATAAGAAATTCCTACAGGATTAGCATTGGGTTTTGTCTGTGTAGAAAAAATAGGCCCTACCCCAATATTACCTATAGTAAATGTATCCAATATATCAATTACCTCCTACAAAGCTAACGATTTCTAATCTGTCAGCAGCCGTTAATTTAGTGGTTGTATATGCTTCCTTACTAAGAATCTCGCCATTAAGCTCAACTACAAAGTGTTTACCAGAATACCCTAATTCATCAAAAACCAAATGAAGTTGCTCACTTGAAACAAGCTTTGGTTCTCCATTAACAATCAAGTCCATAATGACCTCCTATATGAAAAAGCTTATAAAATATCAATATATTCTTCTTGTAAAGCTTTATTCATACTGCGTACAGCACAAAACTTGCCACACATCGAACAGGTTTCACTATGGTCTTCCTCCGGAGCTCTACTTTCACGAATAGAACGAGCCCGTTCCGGATCAATGGCACAAGCATATTGTGCCTCCCAATCGAGAACTTGACGTGCCTTAGCCATAGTGTCATCTATATCTCTTGCATTAGAAATACCACGAGCAATATCTGCAGCATGCGCCGCTATTTTGAAAGCCATAATTCCATCTTTTACATCATCTGCATTTGGTAAGGCTAAATGTTCCGCTGGTGTAACGTAGCACAAGAATGCCGCTCCATGCATACCCGCTACAGCACCACCAATGGCAGCTGTAATATGGTCGTAACCGGGAGCAATATCTGTGACGAGCGGCCCCAACACATAGAAGGGCGCTCCATCACACAAGGATTCTTGTATTTCCATATTCATTTGTATTTGATGTAAAGGTACATGCCCAGGTCCTTCAATCATGGCTTGTACACCATATTGTTTCGCTCGTTTTGCCAATTCACCAAGCCTCACAAGCTCTTCAATTTGACACACATCAGTTGCATCCGCCAAGCAACCTGGACGACAAGCATCACCCAAAGACAAAGTAACATCATATTCTTTGCAAATCTTTAAGATTTCATCAAAGTATTCATAGAATGGATTTTCATGGCCTGTCATGCTCATCCATGCAAATACCAAACTCCCTCCGCGGCTAACAATATTAAGCAACCGTTTATGATTCTTAATTTGATCTATTGTTTTTCTCGTAATACCACTGTGGATAGTAATAAAATCTACACCATCTTGAGCGTGTAATCGAATAGTGTCCAAGAAGTCTTGAGCCGTTAATTCACCCAAATCTTTTTGATGATGAATGACACTATCATAGATAGGCACCGTGCCAATCATTACTGGCGATGTCTCGATTAATTTACGTCTGAAAATACGAGTGTCACCATGAGTGGAAAGATCCATGATCGACTCTGCTCCAAGTCGAATGGCTCGATTAACCTTTTTAATTTCGCTATCATAATCAGTGACGTCTTTCGATGTACCTAAATTAACATTGACTTTCGTTCTAAGGCGTTTGCCAATCCCCTCAGGCGAAATACTAGTATGTTGCTTGTTACAAGGAATAACAACCTTTCCTGCTGCCACTAAGGAACGTAACACCTCTTCATCCATACGCTCTTTTTCTGCGACTACTTTCATTTCCTTCGTAACTACGCCAGCCACAGCCGATTCCAATTGTGTCATAAACATTTTTACATCCTCCTATATAAAAGACATATATAGTTAGGTATGCAAAAACGGGTATCGAACAAAATGATCGATACCCGTATTAAGTATTAGCGTGCTTCCTACGCGGGCATGATCCCGATCAGGTATAAAGGTCAGGTGCTCGCAGCCCTTTCTCAGCCTATATAATAGGCTCCCTTGCATACTCACTATATAATTATACTATTATTATTACTACTTTATTCAGATTTGTCAAATGATTATTCCGACACTTTTACGTCTATTATTTATTTCTCAGCCTTATCTTGGTCTTTGCTATCATCGGAATCTGCTTTTTCAGAGATTACAATATGACCATCCTTAACATCGGCAAGCAAGTGTTTAGCATCGATGTGATCCAAGTAGAAATCAGTTACATTATCGCGGATTTCAGATTCGATAACACGACGTAATGGACGAGCGCCCATAGTTTTATCGTAACCTTGTTCCATCAATAATTCTTTAGCTGCATCAGTTACATCAAGTGTGATTTCTTTTTTAGCTAAAGTTTTATTCACTTGATCAAGCATCAAATCTACGATTTTTTTCAAATCTTCTTTGCTCAATTGATTGAACTCGATAACTGCGTTGAAACGGTTTAAGAACTCAGGACGGAAGAATGGAGCGATGCGTTCCATTACATCTACTTTATTTTCATCATCATTGTCATTGCCATAACCGAAACCTGCATTGGATGTAGCAATGATAACAGTATTTTTAAAGTTTACTGTGTTACCTTGACCATCTGTTAAACGACCATCGTCCAATACTTGTAAAAGTAATGTAATAACTTGAGGGTCTGCTTTTTCGATTTCATCGAATAATACGATGGAATAAGGATTACGGCGTACGCGTTCAGTCAATGTGTTAGAGTTATCTTCATAACCGACATAACCAGCTGTAGCGCCAATTAATTTAGATACGGCTGTGCGATCACTGTATTCGGACATATCCAAACGAATGATTGCATCTTTGTTACCGAACATATCTAGAGCTAATTGTTTAGCTAATTCTGTTTTACCTACGCCAGTAGGACCTACGAATAAGAAGCTACCAATTGGACGGTTGCCTTCATCAAAGCCTGCACGGTTACGACGAATTGCTTTAGATACAGCTTCTACTGCTTTATCTTGACCAATTACATGAGCTTCTAAACGAGATTTCATGTCTTTCAAGCGCTCGATATCAGACGCCCCCATTTGAGATACAGGAATACCAGTCATTCTTTCAACGGCTTCTGCTACGTCGTTTACTTGCGCTACTACTTTTTGATTTTCTGTATGGTTATCAAGCTCTGCTTGTAACTTTTGAATACGCATTTTTTCATTGATTGCAGATTCATAGTCTTCTTTTTGAGCATATTCCTCTTGTTTTGCTTTAGCATCTGCAATATCGGCTTCCAATGTTTTAATATCTGTTACAGGATGTTGAGATGCCAAATGAGCTGCTGTTACATCGATTAAGTCGATAGCTTTATCTGGCAAGCTACGTTGCGGAATATACTGTACGGAATAATCTACAGCGGCTTTCAACACCGCATCTGGCAATTCAATGTTATGATGCGCTTCATACAATGGACGAATGCCTTGTAAAATTTTGAAAGTATCTTCTGGAGATGGTGCATTTACCTTTACTTCATTAAAACGACGAGCAAGAGCTGCGTTTTTCATGATTGTGTTACGGTATTCATCTTGTGTTGTAGCACCGATAACTGTCATTTCACCACGGGACAAAGCAGGTTTTAAGATATCTGCCAAGCCTTTGGACCCTTGACCATCACCTGTGGACCCAGCACCCAAAATTTGGTGAATTTCATCGAAGAACAAGATAATATTGCCTGCGGCTTTTACCTCTTTAATAAGGTTTTGAATGTTTTCTTCGAAGGAACCACGGTATTGAGTACCAGCTTCCAATCCGGAAATATCGATGGAAATGATTTCTTTATTTTTAATAGCTGCTGGAACGTCACCATTTACAATAGCTTGTGCCAAGCCTTCTACTACTGCAGTTTTACCAACACCAGCATCACCTACAAGTACAGGATTATTTTTAGTACGACGTGCTAAGATTTCTGCTGTTTCTTGGATTTCTTTGTTACGACCAATTACAGGATCGAGTTTACCATCACGAGCTTGTTGAGTTAAGTTTGTCCCCAAACGAGCAAGGATGCCATCTTGTTTAATTTTACCTTGTTGCGCAGCTTGAGCAGCTTGCATTTCCTCATTAGATGGTAATCGACCAGTTTGACGATAAAACGCAAATTCTTCTGGAGTTACTTCGCGACCATTAATCTTATAACTACGTCGTTCCGTGGAGTAACCACCCATATTACCCATCAATTGATTAAACAAATCATTCATGCTAGAAAATTCATTACCAAAGTTGTTAAAGTTGTTGTTCATATATTTTACCCCCTCATACATCATAGAGTTTAACTATTTGACTAATACTATTTTTACTGGGTTTATTTACCCTACGACATTATAATAAACCTTAAAAGTCAAAAAGTCAATATATTAAAGTATGATTTTTGACTTTTATTTTGACTAATTTGATTTATGAGGAAAGAATGTAGATAAATACTGGATTTATAAGACGCGATTAAAATTGAACTTTTGAGTGATTTATTATAAATACAAAAAGACCATTCGATGAATGGTCTTTCATTAACAATATTACTTTGATTTTTTATATTCTGCTCTAAATCCATCACGAAGTACTGCATAGCGTAGTAAATTCCTTATAAAGGATTGTACATTAGGATCGCTCCACTCTAATAAACGAGAATTATTTAAACATCCAAGAAATATTTCATCACCATGAACAAGCTCAGGCGCCCGCTCCTTAATATATGCAATAACATCTGCTCTTTTAGCTGCGCCCCCTTTACCTCTTGTTAAAGAACCGTTATGTACTATATCTACTATATTAGTAATCGGATTATATCGACAATACCGATCTAAATTTAATTGAAGGGAATGATGCCGCGATTCTTTATTAGCTATAGATATATTAAGTTGAGTAGAGCCACTTCTATTACCAAAGTGTGGCATACTTACATAGCAATCCTCTGATACACCTATATTTTTTAATACATCATTCTTTTTAATTTCCTTATGCAAAATTAAATTAATTAGGTTTAAAGCAACCCCTCTGATATATTTAGGCGTATATTCACTAATGTCCCCATGCTCTGCAAATGCCTCTTGAAACTCATCAGACATAAGTTCTTCATATTTATATGCCTCAAAGGGTTCTGGCTCGACAAAAGAAATTTCTTTTATTAAAAGCTCCTCTAATAAAGGAATATCCTTAACTTCATGATATGCTCCATCATTATAATAATATATAATGGCCTCTATACCATTCACCAGCATAATATAATCTGCATTAAGTATTTCTCTATATCCTGAAGCCTGATTAAATACTTCATCACCTAGCACGTTAATATGAGGCGCCTTACATTCTATAATCATCAATACATCTGTACACTCATCATCACGGTAGACAACAATATCTGCTCTTCCACGTAATCCCTTTTTAGTATGTGCCATTGATTCTTCTACAAAAATCCGATTAATAGGTATCCCTAATTCCTGTTGCAAGAATGCAATTGTTTTTTGGCGAACAATCTCCTCTGGTGTTGCAGCTAATAAAAAACAACGTATGGAATCATATAGGCGGCCTTCATCTCGATTAGCATTATCAAGGTCTATCTTATCAAAAATTTTCTCTATATTTTTCATTAAAATTCCCCTTACTACAACGTCAAAACACTTCACTTTTTCTTCATTTTTAACATTATAGCATAAATAATTACTAGCTGTCTTTTAGGAGCATTAACATATAAAAAACGGAT
>ERZ773045.691-NODE-691-length-16435-cov-16.557998_pt1 | contig 16435 bp, 13 predicted proteins | sample MGYA00580635_ERZ773045 | MGnify/ENA primary metagenome ERZ773045 (study PRJEB29015, sample SAMEA2738115) | human oral metagenome | biome: human oral; feature: human-associated habitat; material: saliva | place: China | collected 2261 ...
AATGGTCCTCCTCGAAAGGAACCCACGTCCACACGATTTCACCCGGGTCAGCGTCGCCGTCCAGGGAAGGCGAGTACTCAAAGTTGATCATGTCGCGGTAATCGCCCGGGTAATCCGAACCGTCGGATGCGCCGGTCGAAGCCGGTGCGGAAGGCTTAGGTGCTGTGGAATTTGCCGTGGACTTTGCAGAGGAAGGCTTCGGGGCGCTCGGCTTGGGCGAAGACTGCGAGGACGCGCGGCGTTCCTCGCCCTTCGATTCGTGCGAGCCGTCGGAGCCATTAGAGGAGGCCGCCTCGTTGAGCATGTCCTCCGCCGCCTTCTGCAGGTGGGGCAGCAGGGCAAAGAAAATTTTCTTCAAGAATTCAAGCATGCGCACCATTATGCACTAGTCGCGGGTGGGCAGTGCAATCGCCAACACCGCGCGCTCCACGGCGTACACCGCATCCTGCGATTCTCCCTTGAGCTGAGCGTCGGCATCGGCCAGAAGCTGCACGATATGCGCCAGCTGCGCGCCGGTGAAGCGGCGGCCGTCTCGCTGAGCCTGCTCAACCTGCCACGGCGCCATGCCCACCTCGCGCGCCAGCTCGTTGGCGCTCATGCGCACGTGGTGCACGCGGGCAATATTGCGGATGCGCATGGCGAGCGCACCCAGCATCGGAATCGGCTCCGTGCCGGTGGCCAATGCGTGGCGGAGCAGGCGCAGGGCCTCGGGAGCGTTACCCGAGATGGCGGCGTCACTTACTCGGAACGCGGTGACTTCGGTACGGCCACCGTAATAGAGGTTCACGGATTCCTCGGTGATTTCGCCAGGGATATCGGCGAGCAGCTGCTGGCAGGCAGCGGCCAGCTCGGCGGTGTCCGATGCGGCAGCGGTCAGCAGGGCCAGCGCTCCCCCGGTGATGGGTCGGTGGGCGGTCGAGAACTCGCTGGCCAGGAACTCGCCCTTCTCACGGTCGGTTTTGAGCGCCTTGCAATTGACGAGCACAAACTGTGATCGCACCAGGTCGATGAGCTTCTTGCCTCGGTTGCCGCCCGAGTGGTTCAGAATCAGCATGATGTCCGGCTCGGGAGCCTTCAGGTAGGCCAGGGTATCGGTGAGGAAGTCCTCGCTCATGGAGGCAACGTTCTCAACCTCAATGATCTTTGCCGAACCGAACAGGGAGGGCGAAGCGTGCAGAATCAGCTCACCCGCCGTGTAGGTTGCGGCGTTCATCTGCACGCGGTCCACCTCGGGGTGCGCCTCGCGGAAGAGCTCGCGCAGGCGTGCCGCGGCGCGGGAGGCGAAGTACTCCTCGGGGCCGTAGAGCATGACGGCCGGCGCGGGCGTGACGGTACGCCAGGCGGTGTCGAGGGCCGGGCCACCGCGGCGGCTGTATCCTCCTCGGCCACGCTGGGGTGTACGCTGACCTGCCACGCTCATCACTCGCCTTCTGTTGGGTTTATCTCGCGGGGTTCCGCTGAGTATCCATCATAGCCTCTCCGCGCCGGTTGCCTCCTTTCTGCCGGTGATATTTCCGCCTGTACCTCGCGTGCCGGTGCTCCGCGCGACGACCCGCAGGTAGCGGCGGTGGGTTACGGTGCAGTAGCGGCGCGCATCCGCCCACCAGAGCAGTGCGCTAAGCCCCGCAACGGCCGTGATGCTCAGGAGCACCGCCGGGAGGTCGTTTCCCGGTTCCCAGGGGTTTCCGGGGGCTTGGGCCGCGGTGAGGGCGATGCGTTCGATGCCCGCCGCCGCGAGGCCTCCGACGCGCAGGCAGAGGTCGGCCAGGGGCGTCATGCCCGTCGCGAGGAAACCCAGGGCGGCCAGCCCGGCGAGCATGCTCACGGGGGCGAGGGGGGCCGCCGCGAGGTTGGCCGGGACCGCGTAGAGCGGCACCTTACCGCTCATCGCCAGAATCAGCGGGGTGCACCACAGGGAGGCCACGATGGGGGTTGCGAGCGCGTGCGCCCAGAATCCCGGCAGGGCCCGCATGAAAAGGCGTGCCAGGGGCGGGCCCAATAGGATGAGCGCGGCGGTGGCTGTGACTGAGAGGGCGAATCCGGCGTCCAGGGCGCGATGAGGTGCCAAGAGCAGGCAGGCCAGCACGGTAACCTGCAGCGCGGCCAGCGATTGGCGACCCGAGCCGCGCAGCAGGGCGTAGGCACCGAGCAGACCCATGGCGAGGGAACGTACGACCGATCCCTCGTTCTCCAGGAGTGTGGCGTAGGTGAGTACCGCCGTGATGCCGCAGAGCACCACGGCCCGGCGCGGAATGTTTAGAAGGCTCAGCCTGCGTACGAGCGGAGGGAGGGTGGCGCTCGGTGCCGAGTCGGTGGAGGTGACCGTCGCGTGCCTAGCGCCGTCGTGCCTCCTCGGACGGCCGCGTGCACCACCCCGCCCGGCGATACCGTGCCGCAACTCCCGCAACCTCCTCAGCCGCTCGGCCCAGGAGCGGTAGTGCAGGTAGCCGGTGGCGATGCGGTAGGGCCGCACGTGTAGCATCAGGCGGTAGGCGGCGGCAAACATGAGGGCGATGTTCGCCCCGGAAACCGCCGTCAGATGGCTGAGCCCGCTGAGCTTGTACTCTTCACGGATTGTGGCGCTCATGAGGGAGTCGTCACCGTAAGCCGTGCCCAGAACGATAGCCGCAGAGTCTGCCCCGAGAACCTCCCGGCCGTGGGCTCGTAGCCGCTCCTTAATGCCGGTCAGCATGCCTCGGGGGTCCGCGCCACCGGGGTTACCGCTCGTTGAGCTGTTGTTCTGTGTGAAGAGCGTTCCGCGCAGGCGAGCCGTCGCGGTGAACGGGCCCTCGCCGAACTCCACGGTGCCGATGGCCGTGACTCTCGTTCCGGGCCGCAGCTGCCGATTCCCCGAGCTTCCCTTCGCGCCTTGGGGAGCCTTGCCGGAGGTCGCACGCGCGTATACTCGCACCCGCTCGTTGACCGCGGCCCGCACGGCGCGGCCCTGCACCTCCTCCAGCCTGATGACCGTCAGGGTGGTGCGCGGATCGACGGGACGCACCTGTTCCACGACGCCGCTCAGGCGAATGGACCGGCCCTGTGCCTGGTGCAGGGTGGCGCGGGAGGCATCCACCCCCGTGGCGCAGAGCAGCACCGCCTGCGCGACGATGACGCAGGCAACCAGCACGCCCTGGCCCGTGAGACGGAAGAGGAAGAGCCACCGTGCCTTCGCGAGGCGCGAATCCGCCCCGCCGCCCGGTGTCAGCAAGGCTATAGCTAGGCACCCCAGCACACCGATAAGGGCGCACGCTGCCGGGTGAAGCACCGCCCAGGTTCCACGGTTCAGGGCAAGCGCGGTGAACCCCCAGAGGGTGAGCGTAGCCGGGATGAGACGCAGGTCCAGGTGGATGAGGCTCCCCTGGGCCCTCAGCTCCTCGCTACCCCGGCGTTCTGCCCACCGCTCGGCCTGCACCGCCCAGCTGTGCCGAAGGCTGCCGTAAAGGCCACGCAGTCGATTGCCTCCGCGGGCCGGGGTGCGCAAAGTACGAGCCATCAGACCGTCACCAGCGGACGCAGGGTCTCGAGCAGGGTCGGGCCGATGCCGGGCACCGCATCCAGCTCATCCACGCTACGGAAGCCGCCGTGGGCCTCACGCCAGGTGATGATGCGCTGGGCCATGGCCGGGCCGATGCGCGGCAGGCTCTGCAACTGCTCGGCGGTCGCGGTGTTGATGTTGACCGGGGCTGAGGCGGCGGGAGTACCCGTGCCCCCGGAGGGGGTGAGGGTGCGCTGAGGCTGTGAGCCTCCTCCCTGGGATGTACCCTGAGCCCCTCCCTGCGCGGTGTTGGGTTGAATCGGCGCCGGCGCGGCGGTTTCCCCTCGGCGCGGAACGTAGAGCTGCATGCCGTCGGTCAGCTCGCCGGCGAGGTTCACCCGATCCAGGTCTGCATCGGCGGCGGCCCCGGATGCGGCGGCGATGGCGTCCACGGCGCGGCCGTTCGCCGGGAGGGTGTACACGCCGGGGTTATTGACGGCCCCGGCCACGTGCACCCGCACCTCGGCCGCCTGACTGGGCTGGGGCGTCGGATGCGCACTTTCCGCCCCCTGCCCGCTCACCTGCGCGGTGCCCGAAGCCGGTGCGGGCACCTGGGCTACCGGCTCGCTGCGGGGTGCCGCCGAGAACTGCGAGACTCCCCAGATGACGACCGCCAGAACGATGAGCGCCACGAGTACCAGGGCGCGCGGCGAGATGCCCCAGCGCGTCCTGCGGGTGGTGCCAGGCGCATCGGCCTCTTCCCAGTCCTCCCAATCGTCCCACTCTTCCAGGGCCTCTGGCTCTTCCAGAGCGCCCGATCCATCGGGGGCCTCCGGGCTATCCTCGGCGCGAGATGCGCTGCCCAGGCGCACGGTGTCTTCCCGGTCGCAGTCCGGAATTGCCTCGGCACGCCCCGAAGGATTGGGCCCGACGGGCCCACCGCTTTCGGGGGCCGCGGGGTTCGCAGGTTCCGGGGCGCGCCCGGGCGTGCGGTACAGGCCGTTCATGAGTTCGCGCGCTGTGCGCGGCGGCACCCCGGTCGGCGTGGTGACGCCCGGTGAATCTGCCACGTGGTACCCGTATTCGGCGGGGACGTCTTCGTCGGCGAACTCGTTGAAAGCCCGCTCGGCCGAGGAATCGTCCCGCGGCGGGAGATTCTGAAAGGAAGTGCGGTGGTTGGGGGTCATGCTCGTCATACCCCCACACTAGGCTTGCGCGCGCGGCTATTCCGGAGCGCAGAAAAGCCTGTGGATAACGCTCCTTCCCCGGCGGGAAAAGGCGCAATCCACAGGCTTCTTTTTGAAAAAATCTACCCTTTTATTCAAATATGCACGGCGTGCACACGTAACACGGGGGCCAAAATATAACGGCTAAGTCGCGGGTTTTCGGCGTTCGTAAAACCTTCCGCAGCACCCACAAAATAGTTCGGAGCCCACACGAGTTCCTGGATATCCACGGGAGCCCCCGTGAGAGCACGGTTTCCGTTACGGCGCTCCCAGGCAATTACCCGGTATCCACGCTGGCCCCGGCGCCCACAAAATAGTTCAACACCCATGAAATCGTCCGGCGCCCCTATCGGCTCGCGGCCTTAGCCAGCCACGCCCTAGTCCTCGCGCGGCAGCTCGGTACCGGGAATACCTAGCTCGGCGGCGCGCTTATCGGCCATGACCAGCAGGCGGCGAATACGGCCCGCAATCGCATCCTTCGTCATGGGCGGCTCGGCCAGGCGACCCAACTCGTCCAGAGAGGCGTGCTTGTTCACCACGCGTAGCTCCCCCGCGTAACGCAGGTGTTCGGGGGCCTGATCGCCCAGAATTTCGAGTGCGCGCTCCACACGGGCGCTGGCCGCCACGGCGGCCTGGGCGCTACGGCGCAGGTTAGCGTCATCAAAGTTGGCCAGTCGGTTGGCGGTCGCGCGCACCTCCTTGCGGGTGCGGGCCTCACGCCAGGTGGTGAGGGTGCCGGTCGCGCCCATGCGCTCGAGCAGTTGCGCAATGGTCTCGCCGTCACGCACCACCACGCGGTCGGTACCGCGCACCTCGCGGGCCTTCGCAATGATGTCGAGGCGACGGGCGGCACCCACGAGAGCCAGGGCGGCCTCGGGGCCGGGGCAGGTAAACTCCAGTGCGGAGGAACGGCCCGGCTCGGTCAGGGAGCCGTGCGCCAGGAATGCGCCGCGCATGACGGCCTCCGCATCCTGCAGGGAACCGTTGACCACGGCCGGCGGCAGGCCGCGCACGGGGCGACCGCGCACATCCAGCAGACCGGTCTGACGGGCCAGGGCCTCACCGCCCTGATCCACGCGCACCACGTAGCGGCCACCGCGGCGCAGGCCGCCACCGGTGACGCTGGTGAGCTCGGAGTCGTGACCGTAAATCTCAGAGATGATGCGGCGCATGCGGTGGGCGGTGGGCTCGTGATCTACCTCAGATTCCACCACGATTCGCCCCGAGACAATGTGCAGACCGCCGGTGAAGCGCAGAATCGTTGAAATCTCAGCCTTGCGGGCAGAGATTTTCGGCGCGTCATAGCTGGCGAGTTCGTCTTTGACGAGGGTGGTCAATGCCATAGGTTGGTGTCCTTCTGGGCGGGTAGTCGGCACGGGTGGCCGGAAAAGTTCAGTCTGGTAAAGTTCGGGTCGCCGCTTCTTGAGTGCGCTAAGAAAACCTCTAAGCGCTCAGCTCGAAGGTTTCGTTGTACGCGGAGGCGAGCTTCAGCGGATCGTGCACATCCGGCCGGGTGCTCGAACGCAGGTGCGCCCACACGACCTTCGCACCCATCGAGGCGGCCTCGCGCTCGAGTCCCGCGCGGTGGTCGGCCTGCATGTCGGCGTCGGCAATCACGGCGTCCAGGTGCAGCTTGGACGCGTACTGACGCAGAAGCTCCAGGTGGGTTGCCGGGGTAAACCCCACGGTCTCCTTGTCGTCGGAGAGGTTCATGACCACGCATCGGCGCGCCTCCGTGCGAATAATCGCCTCGCGCTGGGCGTCCAGCAGCAGGTGCGGCAGAACCGAGGTGCGCCACGAGCCGGGGCCGAGCACAATCCAGTCGGATTCCTCAATAGCGGAGAGCGCCTCCGGGCAGGGACGCGCATGCTCCGGGGACAGGCCAATATCGTGCACGCGCTCCTCCTTGGAGAGGTTCACCTGCCCCACGACCTTGACCCGCTCGATTCCGCCACCGGAGTGCTCGCGCAGCACGGTACCGTAAATCACCATGGGGTCCAGGGCCATGGGGAGCACGCGGCCGCGGGCGTTCAGCAGGGCGCCCGCCCAGTCCAGGCCGGCCACCGGGTCGTCCAGCAGCTGCCAGAGCGTCGCGATGAGCAGGTTGCCGAGCGCGTGGTAGTCCAGGGGAAACTCCCCCTCGTAGCCTTCGGGCGCGGCGAAACGGTGCTGCATGACGTCGCGCCAGGTGCGGCCCCAATCGGTGTCGTCGCAGAGCGCCGAGAGCGCCATGCGCAAATCTCCGGGAGGAAGAATACCCATCTCTTCACGCAGGCGACCCGAGGAGCCGCCGTCGTCCGCCACGGTTACCACGGCCGTCAGGTCGGGGGTCACGTGGCGCAGAGCCGAAAGGGATCCGTACAGGCCGTGCCCGCCGCCCATGGCCGTCACCTTCGGTGAACGGTGCGTGGTCTTCAGCAGACGCAGAGCCTGGGTCGGGAGCGCGGGCAGGCGGGGAATCCCCTGAGTGTCATAACTGGTTGAATGAGTGTTCATAGTCTGTATCTCACATACCCGGAAGCGGCCGGCCCTCCGCTCGGTGTGCGAAGGGCGACCGGTAGCTGATTATGGGTTGCCGGTCAGTACTGCGGGGCTATTCGCGGCCCTTGTCGCGGTGCTGCACGTTCACGTTGACATCGGGGAAGGCGGAGAGGCGGCGGGCCAGCTCCTCGGTCACGGCCACCGAGCGGTGCTTACCACCGGTGCAACCAATCGCGATGGTGGCGTAGTACTTACCCTCGCGGCGGTAGCCCTCCAGCACGGGACGCAGGGCGGCCAGGTAGTTGCTGATGAACTCCTCCGTGCCGGCGTGCTCCAGCACGTAGTCGCGCACGGGGGCGTCCTGGCCGGTCAGCGGGCGCAGTTCGGGTACCCAGTGCGGGTTCGGAATAAAGCGCATGTCGGCCATGTAGTTGGCGTCCGAAGGCGCACCGTACTTGAAGCCGAAGCTCATGACGGTCAGGTTCAGCTTCTTGTCCGCACCCTCGGCGAACATCTCGCGCACGGTGCGGGCCAGCTCGTGAACGTTCATGCCGGTCGTATCAATCGTGCGGTCCGAGGCCAGGCGCAGGCCCTCGAAGAGGGTGCGCTCGGCGCGGATGCCGTCGAGCACGCGGCCCTCACCCTGCAGCGGGTGCGGGCGGCGCTGAGCCTCGTAACGGGCGATGATGGTCTCGTCCTTGGCATCCAGGAAGAGCATGGAGAAGTCAATATCTGACTTCCGCAACGTCTCGATGGCGGCCGGCAAATCAGAGAACAGCGCGCGGGCGCGCACGTCAATGCCGAGAGCCACCTTCGGCACGCGAGCGCCGTCGCGGGTCACCAGCTCGGCCAGGGAACCGAGCATCTGCGGGGGGATGTTATCGATAACGTACCAGCCCTCGTCCTCGAGCACGTTAGCGACGGTGCTACGGCCCGCACCGGAGATACCGGTAATCACCAAAATCTGCGGGCGCTCATCGCTCTGGACGGAATGTGCGGCGGCATGGTGCTGATTGTCTGCCATGGTGTCTCTTCCCCTTTGACGCGAACTACTCTATAAGCCATGATACAAGACCTTGATTAGACGGTCCGGGCCCGTGCTCACATATTTCAGGACATGACAAAAAAGAGTCGCCCCTCCCCCATCTCCCCCGAGCGTTAACGCGAAACGACCCGCCGCAAAGAATGTGACGGGTCGAATGTTCCGCTCGTGAAAAGCGCCGTAAAAATGTTATGAAAACGTTGTGAAGAGCGCTACGAATGTGCTGCGGATGCGTCTGCCGCGGGAACGGCCGCGGGCTAGGAGCAGTCCGGGCCGAAGAAGCCGCTCACGTACTCCAGCAAGCGCACCGAAACGTCCTTCTTCGAGCCAATCAGCACCGGCTCCTCATCGGTCAGCGCAGAGAGCAGGGTAATCGTGTTCTCGTCCGTACCGAAGCCCAGGTTCACGCCCACCGTGTTCACGGCCAGGAAGTCGGCGCCCTTGCGCTGCATCTTCTCGCGGCCCAGCTCCAGCGGGGTCTTTTCTGCCGAGCCGGTCTCCGCGGCGAAACCCACAATAATCTGCGGGCCCATGCAGGTCTGACCGGCCTCCCGAGCCTGAGCGCGACGCACCACAACCTCACGCAGGATATCGGGGTTGCGCACCAGGTTGATGACCGGCGCATCCTCGGAATCGGCGCTCTTCTTAATCTTGAACTCGGCGAACTCGGCGGGCCTGAAATCGGCCACCGCCGCGGACATCACCAGAACGTCCGCGGATGCGCTCGCCTCCAGGACTACCTCGCGCAGCTCCAGGGCGCGTTCAACACGGGTCACCCGCACGCCCTCGGGGGCGGGCACCTCAATGTTTGCGGCGATCAGGTGCACGTGCGCGCCCAGGTCGCGGGCCGCCTCGGCCAGGGCCACGCCCTGCTTGCCGGTCGAACGGTTACCCAGGTAGCGCACGGGGTCGAGGGGCTCGCGGGTGCCGCCGGCGGTAATCACCACGGTGCGGCCGGCCAGCGGACCGGACGAGACGGGCACCTCCCGGGCCGCGCTCTCGACGGCCTCGGGGCCGCCATGACCGTCGATGCTCACCGACCCCAGGGTCGCCAGGCGTGCGGCGGCCGCGCGCTCCTGCTCCGTATCGGCGTACAGGGGCTGGGTCGGGGCGTAGCCGGGCGTGTACACCGGGTGCGTGGAACGCTTCGGGAACCGCGCGATGACCTCCTGCGCCAGGCGGAAGATGTCCTCGGGTTCGGGCATACGGCCGGGGCCGGAGTCCGGGCCCGTCAGACGGCCAATCGCCGGCTCAATCACGTGGTAGCCCCGCGAACGCAGGGTCTGCACGTTCGCGCGGGTCGCCGGGTTCTCCCACATCTGCGTGTGCATGGCCGGGGCCAGAATCACGGGCGCGTGCGTGGTCAGCACGGTCGCCGACAACAAATCGTCCGCGCGGCCGGCAGCCAGGCGGGCCAGCAGGTCAGCGGTGGCCGGGGCAATCACCACGGCGTCGGCCTGCTCGGCCTGGCGCACGTGGTTCACCTCGGGCACGCGCTCGAACACGTCGGTCGAAACGGGGTTGCCGCTGAGCGCCTCCAGGGTGGGTACCCCCACGAACTTGGTTGCGTTCGGGGTGGGCATGGCGATGACCTCGTCACCATTCTTCGCAAAAAGGCGAAGGAGCATCGCCGCCTTGTATGCGGCGATGCCCCCTCCCATACCAACGATAATGCGCATGGTACGTCAGATAATCCTTAAACTAGCCGGTCGGCTCGTTACTCGGCGTGGTCGTCGAGGATGACCTCTTCAATCGCGATGACCTCGTCGCTACCGGCGGGAATGTACTCCTCCTCGATAGCGTCGGGGTACTCGGTGACGCTGAAGTCAATCAGAGCGTTCGGCTCTTCAGCAATCGGGTAACCGTCCTCGTTGAACTTGGTGCCGGGCTTGTGCTCAGCCACAACGCGGTCGGTAATAATCTCGCGCATAGCAACCGACAGGGACTTCTCAGTCGAGTCAGCGTCGACCAGCGGGCCGATGTGAGGGTTCTTGGAATCCTGCAGGTTAGCGTAGTACGCGTTGATCTGGCGGGCGCGGCGGGCACCGAAAATCACCAGGCCGTACTTGGACTCTGCCTTCTCGATCAGCGAGTCTGCGCTGGGGCGCACGATGCCCTCGGGAGTAACGCCGTCAACGAAGTTGTAGTCCTCGTGTTCCTTGATTTCGTTTGCCACTAAAAACTCCAAAAATCTTGATGGATGTACGTACCGAACGCCCTTCTCGGGGCGCCCACGCTCGGATTCGGGCGGGCGCGGGAAGGGCTCGGTCAAAACTAAAGAACTATTCTACCCTCTCGGCGGCCAAAAAGCACGTACCGGATGGCGGAGAAGATGCAAAGGGGCGGGTCACGCTATTTTTGCGTGACCCGCCCCTCACGGCGGAAGACCTACGCGGCACCAATCAGCTCGGCAATTTCCCGAGCCGCACGCTCCACGCTGTCGTTCACCACCGTCACGTCAAATTCCTTCTCGGCGGCCAGCTCAACCTTCGCGGTTTCCAGACGGCGAGCCTGCTCCTGCTCGCTCTCGGTACCGCGGCCCTTCAGACGCGACACCAGCTCATCCCAGCTCGGCGGGGCCAGGAAAATCAGGCGGGCGTCAGGCATGGTCTCACGAATCTGGCGAGCGCCCTGCAGGTCAATCTCCAGAATCACCGGATGACCGGCGTCCAGAGCCTCCTGCACCTTAGCGCGCGGGGTGCCGTACTTATTCTTGCCGTGCACCACCGCGTACTCCAGCATCTGACCGTCGGCAATCATCTGATCAAACTCGTCCATAGAGACGAAGTAGTAGTGAACGCCGTCGACCTCACCGGGGCGAGGATCGCGAGTGGTTGCGGACACCGAGAACCACACCTTCGGATAGTTCTCGCGAATGTACTGGCACACCGTACCCTTACCAACGGCGGTGGGGCCGGCCAGAACGGTCAAAGTCGGCTGAGACATAGCTTCCTTCCAGATGCGCCGCGCACGCGCGGGGCGCAAACACTTTAGGACTGAGAAGATTCAGAAGACTGAGTAGCAGTCCTGCGACGTGCGCGGTTGAGATACCGCGAATTACGGTTGAAGTACTCCACCATCTTGCGACGCTGGTGAACGCCAAGACCACCCAGACGGCGGGTCGGCGCAATATGAAGTTCTTCAATGATGCGTTCTGCTCGAACGGCACCAATGCCCGGAAGTGCGCGCAGCATCTGCCCCACCGGCATTTTAGCCAGTGCAGGGTCGGAATCGACCATATCGAGAACCTGACGTACGGAAAGCTCACGTTCACTCAGTGCACGCTTAATTTCCTGGCGGTGTGCTCGGGCAAGTACTGCCTTCTCGCGGGCGGAGGCGCGCGCATCCTCGGTTAGCGGAGTCAGCGGCATGGTTGGGTCCCCCATTTCTGCGAGTATTGAATTTTACTTATCAACTAATGTATCACGAATGTCTCGGGAGGCCCCGCTCCATTCGCGGTGCTCCCGACGCACCAACAATGCGTCTACGCACGTCAGCACGTAAATTCCGGAAGCACTCTTTCTAGCATAGCGGAGTCATCGTCCGATCAAAAGCCACGCACGGGCGGGGCTGATACTGTTTGGTCACACTGCCGGATGCGCGGCCCCTCCCCCACCTTCGTGGGCCCCTCGCGACGCCCCGCCCCCGCGGCAGTCCAGGTAGCGGGCCGCCCGGTGGGCATATTTTGTCTGGCGGACACAGAAAAGGGCACGCACCCCGGCCGAGCTCCCGAAGGAACCGACCGGGGTGCGCGCCCCATCTAGGCTTAGCTATACGCTGAGCGCGGACTATGCGCCGCGGGCAGCCAGCAGGTCGTCGCGGGCAGCCTGAGCTGCCTGCGCCAGAGCCTCAACCGACGGGCCCGCAGCGAGCACGCCGCGGCTGGAGTTCACCAGCACCTGCGACTCCACACCCGCGAACACGCGGTACAGGTCAGCGGCCGAGGCACCCTGCGCGCCGTAACCGGGCGACAGAATCGGGCCGTTGAAGGAGCCCAGGTCAATACCCAGGTCAACCAGCGCCTGGCCGACGGTCGCACCGACAACCAGGCCGCACGGACCCATCTGCTCCCACTGACGGGAGGCGTTCTCGGCTACCGCCGCGGCAATAATGCGCTTGGCCACCGCACCCTCGGACTCCGATGCGCCCACGTGCTGCACGCTCTTACCCTCGGGGTTCGAGGTCAGCGCCAGCACGAAGGTGCCGCGGTCGTTCTGGGCGGCCAAATCCAGCGCCGGACGCAGCGACTCGAAGCCCAGGTACGGGCTCAGCGTCACCGAATCGGTACCCAGCGGCGAGGAGGAGCCGAGCCACGCATCCGCGTAGGCCTTCATGGTCGAGCCGATGTCGCCGCGCTTCGCGTCAGCCACAATCAGCACGCCGTCGGTGGCGGCGCGGGCGAACAGCGCCTCCAGCACGGCCAGGCCGGCAGAACCGTGACGCTCAAACAGCGCCACCTGCGGCTTCAGCGCGGCCGCGAAGGGTGCGCAACCCTCATACACGGCCTCGGTGAAGGCGGCCAGGCCCTCGGCGGAATCCTCTAGGCCCCACTGCTCCAGCAGGTTCGGGTGCGGGTCAATGCCCACGCACAGCGGGCCACGCTCGGCCATCGCCTTCGCCAGGTGGTCACCAAAGGAAGCGGACATTACGCCTCGCCACCCTCGGAAGCCAGGCGAGCGTCCACGGCGGCGGCCAGCTTGACGTCGTGCTCCTGCAGGCTCATGATGTCCCAGCTGTGCTCGCGCAGAGCGGTAATCGCCTGAACGGCGGCGGCGAACTCGGAGATGGTGGTCATCACCGGGCAGCCGACTGACACGGCGGCGGCACGAATCTCGTAACCGTCGCTACGAGCGGCACCACCGGCGGGGGTGTTCAGAATCAAGTCGATGTCACCGTTGCGGACCATGTCCACAATCGAGTGGTCGCCGTTTGCCTCGGCAAACTTCGAAGCCACCAGAATCGAGTTCAGGCCGTTGCGGCGCAGAATCTCGGCGGTACCACCGGTCGAAACGATCTCGAAGCCCAGTGACTCCAGCATCTTCGCGTAGATGATGACGTTACGCTTGTCGTGGTTAGCCACCGAAATGAACACCTTACCGGAGGTCGGCATCGGCGAACCGGCGCCGGCCTGAGCCTTCGCGAACGCGGTGTCGAAGTGCTGATCCAGACCCATGACCTCACCGGTCGAACGCATCTCGGGGCTCAGCAGCGAATCGACCACCACACCCTCGGGAGTGCGGAAGCGGGCGAACGGCAGAACCGCAGCCTTCACAGCAATCGCGGTCTCCTGCGGCAGGGATGCGCCGTCCATGTGCTGCGGCAGGTAGCCCTCAGCCTTCAGCTCGGCGATGGTCTTACCCAGGCCAATCAGCACTGCGGCCTTAGCCAGCTGCACGCCGGTAGCCTTCGACACGAACGGAACGGTACGGGACGCGCGCGGGTTCGCCTCAATCACGTACAGGTTCTCAGACACGTAGGCGAACTGAATGTTAATCAGGCCGCGCACGCCGGTGCCGCGAGCAATCTTCTCGGTAGCGTCCTTCACCTTGGCGATGATGTCCGGGCCGAGGGTAATCGGGGGCAGAGTACAAGAGGAGTCACCGGAGTGAATACCGGCTTCCTCAATGTGCTCCATGACGCCGCCCAGGTACAGCTCCTCGCCGTCGAACAGGGCGTCCACGTCAATCTCGATGGCGTCCTCAAGGAACTTGTCAATCAGAGCCGGCTGGGAGGGCGAAACCTCGGTAGCGTTCTCCAGGTAGCGGGCCAGGTTAGCCTCGTCGTAGACGATTTCCATGCCGCGGCCGCCCAGCACGTACGAGGGGCGAACCAGAACCGGGTAACCAATCTCGTCGGCGATGCGCTTAGCGCCCTCGAAGGTGAACGCGGTGCCGTTCTTGGGCGAAATCAGGCCGCCCTCCTCCAGCACGCGGGAGAACTCGCCGCGGTCCTCAGCCAGGTCAATAGCCTCGGGGGTGGTGCCCAGAATCGGCACGCCCGCATCCTTCAGGGCACGAGCCAGCTTCAGCGGGGTCTGGCCACCCAGCTGCACGAACACGCCCATCAGGCCGCCGGTACGACGCTCCGACTCAACGATCTCGAGCACGTCCTCAAGGGTCAGCGGCTCGAAGTACAGGCGGGTCGAGATATCGTAGTCGGTTGAAACGGTCTCGGGGTTGCAGTTGACCATGACGGTCTCGTAACCGAGCGAACGCAGCACCATAGAGGCGTGCACGCACGAGTAGTCGAACTCGATACCCTGGCCGATGCGGTTCGGGCCCGAACCCAGAATCATAATCGAGGGCTTCTCGTGGTGAGCGACCTCATCCTCCAGGTCGTAGGAGGAGTAGTGGTACGGGGTGAACGCCTCGAACTCGGCGGCGCAGGTGTCCACGGTCTTGAAGACCGGGCGGATACCCAGGGCGTGACGCACGCCGCGCACAACGTCCTCGGAGGAGCCGATAATCTCGGCAATCTGTGCATCCGAGAAGCCGTGGCGCTTGGCCAGCTTCAGGGTCTCCGGATCCAGGTGGTCACGCTTCTCGTAAACCACGCCGGCAACCTCGTTCAGCAGCACCAGCTGATCCAGGAACCACGGGTCAATCTTGGTAGCCTCGTGCAGCTGCTCCACGGTTGCGCCGGCCAGCAGAGCCTGCTGCACCTGGTAGATACGCTGGGTGGTCGGAACCTTGGTCTTCTCAATCAGCTCGGCCAGCTCAGCCTCGGAGAGGGTCAGCGGCTTGAAGGAGAAGGACGCGCCCTTCTGCTCGAGCGAACGCATGGCCTTCTGCAGAGCCTCGGTGAAGTTACGGCCCAGGGCCATAGCCTCGCCCACGCTCTTCATGGTGGTGGTCAGGGTCGGGTCGGCAGCCGGGAACTTCTCAAACGCGAAGCGCGGAACCTTCACGACCACGTAGTCCAGGGTCGGCTCGAAGGAGGCCGGGGTCTTCTGGGTGATGTCGTTCGGAATCTCATCCAGGGTGTAGCCCAGCGACAGCTTGGTCGCAATTTTAGCGATCGGGAAGCCGGTAGCCTTCGACGCAAGCGCCGAGGAACGAGACACGCGCGGGTTCATCTCAATGACGATGACGCGGCCGGTCTTCGGGTCGATAGCGAACTGGATGTTGCAACCACCGGTGTCCACGCCAACCTCGCGAATCACGTTGATTGCGATGTCGCGCAGCTTCTGGAACTCACGGTCGGTCAGGGTCAGCGCGGGTGCCACGGTGATGGAGTCACCGGTGTGCACGCCCACGGGGTCGAAGTTTTCGATGGAGCAGACGACCACGACGTTGTCGTTGGTGTCACGCATCATCTCCAGCTCGTATTCCTTCCAGCCGAGGATGGACTCCTCCAGCAGGACCTCGCTGGTCGGCGAGTACTGAATACCGGCGCCGGCGATGCGGTAGAGGTCTTCCTCGTTGTACGCCATGCCCGAGCCGAGACCGCCCATGGTGAATGAGGGGCGAACCACCATCGGGTAGCCGAGCTCCTTGGCGGCCTCCAGGGCCTCCGGCATGGAGTGGACGATGACCGAGCGGGCCGACTCGCCGCCGGCGCGCTCCACGACGCCCTTGAAGGCCTCGCGGTCCTCGCCGAGGTTGATGGCGTCAATGTTCGCGCCAATCAGCTCGACATTGTACTTCTCGAGGATGCCGCGCTCGCCCAGCTCGATGGCCGCGTTCAGAGCGGTCTGGCCGCCCAGGGTCGGCAGGATGGCGTCAGGCTTTTCCTTCGCGATGATCTTCTCGATCACCTCGGGGGTGATGGGCTCAATGTAGGTGGCGTCCGCGAACTCGGGGTCGGTCATGATGGTTGCCGGGTTGGAGTTCACGAGGATGACGCGCACGCCCTCCTCCTTCAGCACGCGCAGCGCCTGGGTGCCGGAGTAGTCGAATTCCGCTGCCTGACCGATAACGATCGGGCCGGAACCGATGACGAGGACGCTGTTAAGGTCGGTACGACGAGGCATTTAGGCTTCCTTTGCAGTCTTGGTTGCGACCATCAGGTCAATGAAACGGTCAAAGAGGTAGGCGGAGTCGTGCGGGCCCGCGGCGGCTTCGGGGTGGTACTGAACCGAGAAGGCCGGGATGTCCTTACAGGTCAGGCCCTCGACCACGTTATCGTTTAGACCCACGTGGGAGACCATGACCTCGCCGAACTCGGCGTTCGGTGCGGTCACGTAGTCGCCAATCGGCGCGTCCACAGCGA
>ERZ773045.699-NODE-699-length-16366-cov-6.765618_pt1 | contig 16366 bp, 10 predicted proteins | sample MGYA00580635_ERZ773045 | MGnify/ENA primary metagenome ERZ773045 (study PRJEB29015, sample SAMEA2738115) | human oral metagenome | biome: human oral; feature: human-associated habitat; material: saliva | place: China | collected 2261 ...
ATGTTAAGCTTAAAAACTCAAGGGCTTTTTTTCCTCTAACTTATAAGATATTTCAGAAGACTTCTTTTTCCGTTAATGGAAGCGTGATTAATGAAACAGAGACAGAGATAGAATGGGATATCGAAGATATTAGTAGCTCTGATGATGAAACGATTATTCATATAAAAACGGGGGTACATAATATTATTAAATATAACCCTCAATATCGTCAACTAATAGAGTTTATGTGTATGTTTAATATTCCCATTTCAGACCTTGTGTTAGTTCTTAATAAGACAGGAATGCCTGTTAAGGTTAAGAATCAGGAAGAGATTTATAATCGTTGGAAATCTTTACGTCTTGAATGTTTTTCACAATTAGAGAATGACGAGACAGTTAGACCAATACTTGACGCTGCTGAAAATGACTTCAATAATACAATAAGTTTGATAAAAAAGACACCATTATATGTTTTGTTCTTTTCAGATGTATATGGACAAGAAGTAATCAATAATTCTTCTTTATTTACACTACCGTCACAAGTTTTTACAGGGAAAGATGTAACTTTCAAATCTTCAAGACAAATACAGGACAATAAGGATGGTCATTTGAAACTTTCTATTGATGCAGAAGGTGTACCAAATGAGGACTTTAGAAAATTATATAATGATAAATTTAAACAGCTTTTCCAAGACACGTCTTATCTGTATAAAAATAAACTGAGAGCAAGCTATTCGTACGACAGCAAACAAGGAATAATTGAGTCTTGTCAGGCAGAGTTAATAGAGAATCTTGCCAACAACAAAATGTGTTCAAAGCAGGAATTTGATTTTAAATTCGTAAAAGAAGAAATAAAGGTATGGCGCAACTATTAGTCCCAGAAGGAGTTTATTTGGTCTGCACAGATGGTATGACTACTAATCAACTTCAAGTGACAAGTCAGTCATCAGTCTTGATGTATGGAGGGCATCCTGTTGCTACAAGGCATGATAGGATGACCGCAAACTTTAATTGTGCAAAGATGGTTTTGGCAGGTGCCATAATCGGAGCCATAATTGGTGCCATTGCCGCTGCTGCTATTGTTTTATCTGGTGGAACAGCTCTTGTTGCAGCTGCAACAGTTGGATATGCAGGAACTGGTCTTCTTGCTGGTATGATACCTTGTATCTGTGCTATGCTAACATCAGACTGGACACCTTTTCATCCTATGATAATTATAAATAAAGTACACATGCCCATTTTAGAGACATCTAAGATGACTTGCTGTCTAGGAGGTACTGTGGAAATCTGCTATTCTAAAGAGAAAGCAGAAGCTTTGCAGGATTATAAACGTTGGAGTACAGGATTGTCTGTAGCAGCGTTAGCTGCTGCCTCTGCTGCTGTAGGCTCTGCAATTGGAGGACTATTGTCTTCAGTAGGTTCTTTAGCAACTACATTTACAGAATATGGAGTACAAGCTTTGGGCAAACAACTTTTAGGTATGGCAAGTGGATTTGCTATGAATGGTGCATTGGGTTTTTTTTATGACAAAGTAAAAGAAAATACAAGTTTTAATGATCAGGAAGTTAATGATATTATTGATGGAACAGCTTTTGGGGATGGTGTTTCTCAGTCAGATTTTAATAAGTATTCAGATATTGCGCAAAACCCATTAGGTGAGACGGTATCTCAAATACCGGATGCCTCTACGACAGCAAATGCACAAATGGGTGTCTATAGCAATGTTGGATCGATTGATTTTACGAACTATAGGGTTGTTTATGTAGCCTCTCCCGATGGAACTATAACTCCTACTCCAACAGTAGATATACATAATACTACCGTTTTACGAAACACTGTAGGGAATGGAAATGTGAGTAGAACCCAACATCAGACAACTCATACATCTACTAATAGCTATCGCGATAGGAATGGGAATTATCATGTGGTTGTAGAAGGAGAAGTTAATGGGGTTATGAGAAACTGGAATTTAGGGAAAACTCTGTTGGCAAATGCCAAAGAAGCAGGTAAAGGAATAGTAATTAACCTTCTGACAGATGTTCTACGTGCTTCTGGAAACTATTTATTAGCAAGTAAAATTGAAGCAAAAAACGCTGCAGAGAAGAATGAAGAGGAGGAAAAAGCCAAAATCAATGTGTATGAAAACAAGATATAAGATACTAATAGTTTTTCTACAATTATTTGCATTCTTCAGCTATATAGGCTACTTTGTTTATCTAACCTATAAAGCTGACAAAGAGTTGATTTTTGTTGATATTCCTGTAAAATACACAAAGGGTGACATTACTGGAAAAGAATATGGTATTACTATCACGAGAAACAGAGGAAGGCACACAATTCACTTAGAATCAAATAGGTTTCCTGATAATCACTTTAAGGCTCACTATTATATGTCCTTTCCTTATCCACAGCGTTCTTTTGATAGTATAATAGAATCCCACCCAAAAACCTTACAATGCTATTTGGAGCCTGATTTTAGAGAGAAGCAGGGAAAATACACTCCTTTTGTTTATTCTGGGCAGCTAGAGAAAAGCTCAGTTTATTACTTGAACTTAGTATCTTATGTGAAGTATGAGTATGGTTTTTTATGGATTTTCCTATCAATTTTTATTCTTTTGATGTGTCTTTTCACCGAAAAAATAAAATCAAAAATATTACTTGTAGTAATGCTTTTAAGTACGATATTTTTTATCCTTATATAAATTAAAGTAATAACTTATGAAAAAGAAAAAACTATTAGTTGTATTATCCCTACTGATTATAGGTGGGCTATTTGCTTACTTTGCCTATGTTGGTGGTGCATTTCTTCGATTGACTCCTGTTACTGGAAAGCAGTTTGAACAGGCTGCTCTTACCTTAGGATTTACAAAGGCAGCGGTCGATAAGAGTGCAATATCTGACAAGACAGGAATAGCCAATATTACCGTTATGATGAAAAGTGTCAAAGACGACCTGCATAATGTAATGATCGATATTCCTCTGGAGTTCTATGAGTTGAACGATGAAACTGACGCTACTAAATACTATACCTATATTGTTGAGATGCTGCAAAGAAATATTAAGGATGGTATAGGCGTAATCAAAGTTGATAGGGTTTTTGGAAATGCTGATGTATATAAAAACTATAACTATGACAACCCAAGTTTTGTCGTAGTACGGGCAGGATCAACAATACTAATTACCAAATTCTACTGTAATACCGATTCTGAAAAGCAAGTAGAGCAACTTCTTGACAAAATAAAATATAATTTTAATTATTCTAGATAGAATCGAACGAGAATAATTATTAAATTCGCAAACTCGTAGATAATATTTTTGAAAAGTTATTACATAGTTTCGAATAAAACATCTACAAGTAAAGGCAAAAATACGTGTAAAAAGTAAGTCTGCAACCGACAGTCAATCAGTTGGTTATGGAATCGTGCAAGAAAAGGTGCTTAATTGGACTTCAAAAGGGCGTTAGTAAGACCTCTAAAGGGCATCTTTTGTAAGTCAATTAGGCGTCTTTTAGAAACCAAAAGAGCATGTATTGGTTTTGAGTTGTATGAAAATAGTTTACAAGTATTGGTTGATATGGGAATAAGTAGCCTCGCAGAAGACGGAAAGATATCAATAATAAAACAAAATGTCATGAGGCTCTATTGGTTGATTTGACTTTAATGGAAGAACCTAAAGAAAGTTCTGTTAGTAGTGTTATTTTGAGGTGGAAATCTAATAGGTTTAGAGTAAAACTTTTGTAGTTAGATTTGGACAAATAACTTTAATGTATTATCTTTGCGTAAAAGAAGAAAGTATTTATTGCTCCTGAGCACGCATTGCGTCTCCTTGCAGCTTTGCAGGACAATGTAGTACGCTACGAGAAAGAGTTTGGTAAGATTGACCGTCATGAGCCAGAGCAGGAGCCACGTACGATTGCTCCATTTGGTCCTGGTAAGGTTGATGCATAAGCAATCCCTTTAAGATTAAAATACTTGAAAGTCGCCTCCATATTGGGGGCGACTTTCTGTTTCAGGGGGGCTTGTAAGCATGTTACAAAGTCACTACTTTGGTTAAGCTATTGCGCTTTCACGTATAAGTTTGTGTATTGGTAGTAAGCCTGCGCTTTGCGGATGAGTTCTTGATTCATCTGCTTTGTAGGTTGCTCTTCAAATGTACCATCATGTAATGGACGAACGATGTATTGTCGTATATTGCGGACTGGCGATAAAACAGTTAGTCGGTTACCTTCAAGATATCCAAGGTCTTGGTAAGTTGCCATGAATGCACGAGAATGATAGGTTGGTGCGAGGATGTCTTGTCCTGTGAAACTTACAGTGCAACGTAACTTGAGGAGAGAAAGTAGGGTAGGCATGACATCAATCTGCGAGCATATAGTTTCAATCTTTCTTGGTTGGAGAATAGCTGGCGCATAGATGAGGCATGGAATATGGTAGCGGTCTATAGGAAGTGATGTTTTTCCGGCACTGGATGCACAGTGATCAGCAATAACTACGAATACGGTATTCTGGAACCATGCTTTCTTTCGGGCGTCATTAATGAATTTACCGATTGCATAGTCTGTATATTTTACTGCGGCTTCTCTTGTGTTAGGGTCACCGTCTACTTTAATTCTGCCACTGGGATAGGTGTAAGGGCGATGATTGCTCGTGGTCATAATCTGTGCGAAGAAAGGAAGCTTCGACTGATAGTTCTTCTCGAATACTTGTAAGCTTTTGTTGAAGATATCTTCATCACAGACACCCCAAATGTTTGCGAATGTTACTTGATTGTTCGGTATGTCCTTTCGGTCTATTACCTCGTAGCCATTATGACTGAAGAAGTCGCCCATGTTATCGAAATAACTATCTCCGCCATAGATGAATTGCGATTTGTATCCCAAGTGAGAAAGGATACGACCTATTGATAAGTTCCCCATTCGGTTAGCCTTTCGCTTGATGATGCTTTCTCCTGCACTCGGTGGAATGCAAAGAGATAATGCTTCTAATCCTCTAACTGTTCTATTTCCTGCTGCGTATAGACTGTCAAAGACAATACTCCCTTGCATGAGCTTGTCAAGTTGTGGGGTAAGGTTCTCTTTATTTCCATATCGCGTAAGGAAATCAGCACTTAGGCTTTCTACTGTTATTAAGATGATGTTAGGGCGTTGTGGCGCAAGGGACTCTCCAATCGCCTTCTTTCCCTCATTATTAAGTCCACTTAGTTGACGATACAGAGACACACATTGTTGTTTGGGTAACATGGTATAGAACTTATCATACTCTAACTTGTTACTTTGGAAAGCAATGACAAAGTCGCAGGCTCCGTTTTGTTCAAGTTGGGTAACGTACTGATTGTTACTTCGTAGAGCATGGGTGCCTTGTAAGATAAAATATGAGCTTATTGCTAAGACCATATATATAGAAAAGTGTATAAGAAACTTCTTCGCATTGTAAAGATGAGTAACCTTTAGCTTGTAATGTCGTGATTGAAGGAAGATAATTGCAGCTGTTAAGAGTAATGTAATGCCAATCAACGGAACAATAGAATAAGACTCCATGATGTTCCCAATAACTTCGTGAGTATAGACGAGATAGTCTACTGCAATGAAATTATATCTTACGCCAAACTCTCCCCAGAAGATGTATTCTCCTACTGTGACGCAAAGTAATAAGAAAACATATACAGCCCAAGTTATATAGAGGGAGATCTTACGCCATGCTTCTCTTGTTCTTGGAATGAAAAAGCGTATGGAGAAACTGAATAGTTTCCATCCGAGGAATATTCGTGCAATCTTTGGTGCGCCGCCTCCGTATTCGTGGAAGATGGTATGGAAGAATAATACGTAGGCAAAGGCGATAGTTAGTAGAAGTTCAATGATCCATCCTGTGATGCGATGATATTTAGCTTCATTTAGCCCAAGGTTTATAATTTGCAATGGTAAGGCAAGCAAAATTGCCATACAAATGTCTGTTACGAAGCCAACACTTAAGAATCTGATTATCTCCCAGAAAGAGAAAGAAGAATCTTCGGGGACATTCCACATTAAGATAATTCTTAGGATGAATCCAATGAGTAGATACAGTTTTAAAAATCGTGTTCCAATGAAATTAATAGGATTCTTGGTAATTACATTTGTTCTTTTGTCCATCGTTTGCTTATTTTTCGGCAAAGTTAATAATTATAGATGAGGTCCAGACATATTTTAGGCAATAATTGCGCTCGCGTGTTTGAGAATGTTAGATCCTTGGAATGATAAATGTGATTCTATTTGTCGATGGTGTTTCTTTGTTTTTAGATAAGGTTCAACTTTATTTTTTTAAGGGACTATCTACTTTCGAAGTATTTGCTTACTTTTGCATTCAAAATTAAATCTTAATGAGTATTATAGTATTTACTATTCTTTTATTGTTAGGTGCCTATTGTGCAGGATTGTTAGTCCCGTGCCTTTTATTTATAGTGCTGTAGTTGGTGGTTTACTTCTATAATTCTGTTCCCTCTTGCCTTAAAATATGAGCCTCTCAACGGACAACTATCACAGCGTTCTGCCTGATAACGTACGCTGTATTTGTATGCCTAAAGGTACAAAAACTTTAGGAAATAGCAAAGCCCTGGCTTGAGAAAGTCGGGGCTTTGTGCATAAAAAGAGGATGTGTACATTTTGACACATCCTCTTTATTTACATGTAAGTAAAACTTTACTTACGTGTAAGTAGAACTTTACTTACGTGTAAGTAGAACTTTACTTACGTGTAAGTAAAACCATACATTGCTGTAGTCAATAATGCCTCTTACGCATAAAAATGTTGCGTATATATGCAAGAAGCGAAAGAACAGCGTGGAAAAAAGTAATACATTCGCATTGTAGCATTCCGCTACACACCTTTTAGCATAAATTGCGTCATTCTAGCTTTGGCACGAACTTACCCCATATACGCCCAGCTCTTGCTTTATTACGAAGCATATTAATTATTTTATAACGAAAGCATAGTGCCAATATAAAACATTATAAAATATAATGCATATTTCTTGAGCGCTGGATAAAATGAATAGAAAAGGAGTTAAAGACAACTTAAATGGTTAGTCCCTAACCCCTTTTATTAATTAGTGTTATTAATGTATCTATTCTTTCAGCAAAGCATTTGCCATATTAAGAGCAGCTTTTCTGCCATCGCCCATCGCCAATATAACAGTAGCACCACCGCGCACAATGTCGCCACCTGCATAAATTGTAGGAATAGAACTCTGCATTTCTTCGTTTACGGCAATAGTGTTCTTTCTCCCTAACTCCAATCCATCTATAGAATTCGGCACAAGAGGATTGGGCGATACTCCCACGGCAACTACTACCTGATCGCATTCTATCGTAATAGTTTTCCCCGTAGTTTGTGGTCTGCGACGGCCACTTTCGTCAGGTTCACCCAATTCCATAACATCTAAGACAGCTCCGCAAACACGTCCATTTTCATCAGCAATATATTCCTTCGGGTTGTGCAGCGTTAGGAAGTTAATACCTTCTTCTTGTGCATGTTTCACCTCCTCTACACGTGCAGGCATTTCTTCTAACGAACGGCGATAAACTAATGTAACATCTGCACCAAGACGTTTTGCCGTACGACAAGAGTCCATTGCAGTATTTCCACCACCAACAACAAGCACCTTTTTTCCAATAATAATAGGCGTATCGGTATCAGGGTTAGCTGCGTCCATTAGGTTTACACGAGTAAGATATTCGTTGCTCGAGAGAATATTTATGCTATTTTCGCCTGGAATGCCCATAAAGTTCGGCAATCCTGCACCAGAGCCAACAAATATTCCTTTGAAGCCGTTTTGTTTCAGTTCTTCCACACTTATAGTTTTGCCAACAATAGTGTCTGTCTGGAAATGAACTCCCTGCTTTCTTAAGTTTTCAACTTCCACCTCAACAATCTTGTTTGGTAAACGGAACTCTGGAATACCATATTTAAGTACGCCACCAATTTCGTGTAATGCTTCGAAAACATAAACCTCAAATCCACGCTTCACCATATCGCCAGCAAAACTAAGTCCTGAAGGTCCTGAGCCAATAACAGCAACCTTCATTCCATTAGACGGAGCAAGTTCGGGCAAAGTAATATTTCCACTTTCACGTTCGTAGTCGGCAGCAAATCTTTCAAGATAACCAATAGCTACAGCAGGTTCTTTCATTTTTAAATGAATACAACGACTTTCGCATTGCTTTTCTTGTGGACAAACACGACCACACACAGCGGGTAGAGCAGAGGTGTCTTTCAATACACGGGCAGCGTTAAGAAACTGGCCACGTTCAATGTTCTTAATAAAGCTTGGAATATTAATGTTTACCGGACAACCTTCCACGCATGTAGGTTTTGCACAGTCGAGGCAACGTTTAGCTTCGCGCATTGCCATTTCTTTCGTAAGACCTTTGTTTACTTCCTCCAAACGAGTAGTTGCACGATAAACAGGATCAAGTTCAGGCATCTGCACTCGCTCTATAGTAGTGCGCTCTTTGGGCTTCATACTTTTGCGCAATTCAGTACGCCATTCAGAGTTTCGTTCAATAAGTTCAGCAAAGTCTTGCTTTGTTTCTTCGGCAGGAGATAAAGGTGTATGCACTGTGCTATTAGTGGTCTCAACTTCTATATGATGATGCCCTATCTGGGTTTGTTTTCTCTCCATCTCTTCGCGTTCAACACCCTTAAAAGTGCCCATACGCTTAAACATTTCGTCCCAATCAACAAGGTCTCCATTAAATTCAGGACCATCAATACATACAAACTTTGTTTTTCCACCAATAGTAAGACGGCATGCACCGCACATACCAGTACCGTCTACCATAATTGTATTCAGTGATACATCGTTAGGTATACCATACTTCTTTGCCAACAAAGATGTAAACTTCATCATTATTGGAGGACCAATAGCCAAAACTTTATCTACTTTCTCGCGCTGCAACACTTCTTCAACACCAACAGTTACTACACCCTTTTTTCCCATACTACCATCGTCGGTCATTATAATAACTTCGTCGGAGTATTTTGCAACGTCTTCAACCATAATCACCAGTTCTTTCGTGCGCCCTGCCAACACAGAAATGACACGATTTCCTGCTTTTTTGAATGCTGTTAAAATTGGTAGGATAGCAGCAATGCCAATACCACCACCAGCACACACCACAGTACCATAATTCTCTATGTGAGATGCTTGTCCTAATGGTCCTACAATATCTAGAACCTCATCGCCGGGTTCAAGTTGGCACAATTTAGTAGACGAAAGCCCCACTTCCTGTATAACCATTGTAAGTGTTCCTTTCTCAGGATCAGCTTTAGCAATAGTGTAAGGTACACGCTCGCTGTTATTGTCTACGCGTACTATTACGAAGTTTCCCGCTCTGCAACTGCGTGCAATGAGTGGTGCTTCTACTACAATACAAAAAACCTTTTCGGAAAATTGTTTTTTACTAATAATCTTGTTCATGTTTTAAAGGTTAAGTTGTTTATAGATTCTTTATTTTCTAACTCTCAGCAATATTTATTTTTTCTGTGCTCTTCGAAGTAGATTGCATTATACAGACTAAATTCTGTATTTTTCTATCTCTTTCTATTTGGGATTAGGGGAGATACAATCTTAGTTTTCGGATATCCTAAATACAAGATTGTATCAGCCCTAATTTCAGCAAAGAATATTATCTACGATTTCAAAAACAATTAGAAGTTCTTGTCATCAAGTATTTCAAATCCACAATAAGGAACAAGTGCTTTAGGAACTCTTATCCCTTCAGATGTTTGATTGTTTTCCAAAATGGCAGCAACAATACGTGGTAAAGCCAATGCTGAACCATTAAGAGTATGGCACAATTCTATCTTTTTATCTTCAGAACGACGATAACGACAATGTAAGCGATTTGCCTGATAGCTTTCAAAGTTTGATACAGAACTTACTTCCAACCACCGTTTTTGAGCACCGCTCCATACCTCGAAATCATAACAGATAGCGGAAGTGAAACTCATATCTCCACCACATAGTCGAAGAATATGATATGGAAGTTCCAATTTTATTAACAAACCTTCAACGTGTTTCAGCATCTCGTTTAAAGATTCATAAGAATGTTGTGGAGTATCTATACGGACAATTTCTACTTTGTCGAATTGATGCAAACGATTTAATCCTCGTACATCTTTTCCATAACTTCCAGCCTCACGACGGAAGCATGAAGAATAAGCACAACGTTTAACAGGGAGTTCCTTCTCGTCGAGAATTTCATCGCGGAAGATATTGGTTACTGGTACTTCTGCTGTTGGAATTAAATAAAGATCGTCTACTTCGGCATGATACATTTGCCCCTCTTTGTCAGGTAGCTGTCCAGTGCCTAAACCAGAAGCCTGATTAACTACTAATGGAGGTTGTATCTCTAAATATCCACTTTTGCGTGCTTCGTCTAAGAAGAATGCTTCTAAAGCACGTTGAAAGCGGGCCATCTTACCTATATATATAGGAAAGCCTGCTCCTGTTATTTTAACACCAAGATCAAAATCAACAAGATTATACATCTTACATAAGTCCCAATGACAAAGAGCTTCGCCTTCAAAGGTTGGTTTTTCTCCTCCTTCTTTTACAACAACATTATCGTTTGCATCTTTACCTTCAGGAACATCTTCATTGGGAATATTTGGAATAGTTAGCAACAAGTTAGTCATATCCGCTTGTGCTTTTTCCATATTATCTTGTAGTTCTTTATCGGCAGTTTTCAGTTCGGCTACCTTATTCTTTATTTCGTTAGCCTCGTCTTTCTTTCCTTCTTTCATTAATCCGCCAATTTGTTTTGAAAGAAGATTTTGTTGTTGTTTATTGTTATCAAGTTTTTGTTGGTATTCTCTACGTAATTTATCGTATTCTAATACCGTTTCAATGGTCTTCTTAGCATTATTAAAATGCTTTTTTTCAAGACCTTTTATAACACGTTCAGTTTCTTCACTGATGAGCTTTAATGTAAGCATACGTTTTTGTATATTTTATGTTCTATTTTGACAACAAAGTTACGAAAAAATATCTGATATACAAGAATTTTAGATAAAGTTTCCTTATCTATTATGATAGGCTAAGAAATAGGTGAGATTATCGAAAAAAAGAAATCCATCCATAAGCTTCTATTAGGAGCAGATGAATGGATTTCTATTATAGTATATTCTTTAATAAGTAGACGTTTTATGCGTCTCGCTAATTTATTCTATTACGACTAATGGCTCATCTTCAAGCACAGCCTGACCAACTTTTACAATGATAGCTGTAACTTTACCGTCTCTTTCTGCTTCAATGCTATTTTGCATTTTCATTGCTTCAAGCACGAGAACAGTATCACCAGCTTTAACTTCTTGTCCAACTGAAACCTCTATAGAAGTAATAGTGCCAGGAAGTGGAGCCTTTATTGCATTAGAAGTATTGATATTTGCTGATGTAGCCGTGTTTTCTGTTTCATTTTCAGCTACAGGTTTCCCTAATTCAACCTTTTTCTTCTCTGGTTCTGCAGGTGCTTCCATCTGCACCTTATATTCTTCACCATTCACAGTAATGTCAGCAACATTATCTTCACTAACATTATTTATTACGACAGAATATTCCTTGCCGTCTATTGTATATTTAAATTCTTTCATTTTCTTTTATGGTTTCTTGGTCATAATTTCGAACTTCGCATTCCACAATGTCTGCTTTGGTTTAATTGTGATAATGCCAGATTCTACATCGTGAACATTATTGCCTGCATACTCATAGAGAGCCATAGCAATTGCTGCATATATATTATTGTTCATTTATAGATATTTTTAATGAAAGGAACTTGCAAATTTTACATTGGCATACAACCATGTTTCTTAGCAGGTAAATCTTGCTTCTTATTTGCTAATTGTGCAAGACCACGGCAAATGCGGAAACGTGTGTTGCGTGGTTCAATAACATCATCTATATAGCCGTATTGAGCTGCCTGATATGGATTTGCAAATTTTTCTGTATATTCTTCTTCTTTTTCAGCAATGAATTGTTTAACATCGCCACCATTCTCTTTTACTTGTTTTACTTCTTTTCCGTAAAGAACTGCAACAGCCCCCGATGCTCCCATAACAGCTATTTCTGAACTTGGCCAAGCAAAATTAAGATCTGAGCGCAATTGTTTACAGCCCATAACAATATGCGAACCACCATAACTCTTACGAAGTGTAATAGTTATTTTAGGTACTGTCGCTTCACCATAAGCATAAAGTAGCTGTGCTCCATGTAGAATAACAGCATTATATTCCTGACCAGTGCCAGGAAGGAAGCCTGGAACGTCTACTAACGAAACGATAGGAATGTTAAAAGCATCACAAAAACGCACAAATCGTGCCCCTTTTCTACTTGCATTTGTATCGAGAACGCCAGCATACGCAGATGGCTGATTAGCTACAATTCCCACGCTTTGACCATTAAATCGAGCAAAACCAGTGATAATATTTTTAGCAAACTTCGGTTGTACTTCGAAGAATTTTCCATTATCGGTTATTGCTTTTATCACCTTATACATATCGTAAGCTTGATTTGGGTCGTCAGGAATAATTTCATTCAACAAATCCTCCTTACGATCAATAGGATCGGTGCACTCTGTACGTGGAGCCTCTTCGCGATTATTAGAAGGTATGTAAGAAAGTAAAGTCTTAATGGTCTCTGTTGCTTCTTCTTCTGTTTTCGCTGTAAAGCTTGTTACACCACTTTTTGTTGCATGAACACTTGCACCACCAAGATGTTCAGCATCAATATCTTCTCCAGTTACCGTTTTTACAACTTTAGGTCCAGTAAGGAACATATAACTTGTATCTTCTTTCATTAAGATAAAGTCGGTAAGGGCAGGAGAATAAACAGCTCCACCAGCACAAGGACCGAGAATACTTGAAATTTGAGGAATTACACCCGAAGCGAGAATATTACGTTCGAATATCTCTCCGTAACCTGCCAAAGAAGAAATTCCTTCTTGAATACGTGCTCCACCAGAATCATTCATACAAATTATTGGCGCACCATTTGTCATAGCCATATCCATAACTTTACAAATTTTCTGTGCCATTGTTTCTGACAAAGAACCTCCATTAACAGTAAAATCTTGTGCGTAAACATAAACAAGACGACCATCTATTGTAGCTGAACCTGCAACTACTCCATCGCCTAGATATTGTTTTTTCTCCATACCAAAGTTATGGCAACGATGGAGTTTAAACATATCATACTCTTCGAAACTACCTTTATCTACCAACATCTCGATACGCTCGCGCGCTGTATATTTTCCACGAGCATGTTGTTTTTCTATGGCCTTTTCGCCACCACCTAAACGAGCTTGCTCTCTTTTGGCTACGAGTTCCTTGATTTTTTCTGTTTGTTTACTCATAATGTATTTATTTCTCTTAATAATTCTAACTACACTTGGCGAGATAAAAACCACCAATTCGATGCAAAAATACGAAAAAAAGCCCACTTAATATATCTTAGGCTCTTTAAAGTTTGTTAAGGAATGATATTGTTATATGCTCAAATAATGTATATATTCAGACTAAAATTGCTGTTTGGTTATTATCTACTAGTGTTCGTTTATCGATATCTCAGTTATAATTCTTTACTCTGCTTTTGAGTGGAATGAAGTTTAAAACCATGTATTCTACTCTTAAGCCCCCTTTGAGTATTGTTAATATTTAGGCTATTAATAATGATCGGTATCTTACGAAAAACACCAACTATAAAATAACCATACGTTGGAGTTTTTGTATATAACGTTTTTGATATGTTCGTGTTTTGTTTTTTCGTATAGACCTTTTTTTATTTTCACCTTTGTAAACAAAATAATTATGTCTTTTTGAAGTACGTGATAAATATGTAGAGAAGTAGAATCCTCATCTACATACTCTCAACGAGTCTCACATCCAGCCACTTATTTATTAAGATGAGAAAGTTTTCACTAGGATATTAAATATACGTAACCTCCTCTTATTATTATTTTAGTTTAAGTAAATGGAGGTTACGTTATTAAATATTGATCATCACATATATGAATTTACTTTTTTCCAAATTTACTTAACCATTTTAATGGTTTCTTTATCAGTGATTTAAATTTATTTTCCGACTTTTCTTTCTTTGTCATATCGTCTTTTATCTCATATTTGGTACTTCGCTGCAGTTTATTTATTTCTTTAGAACGTCGTTCTTTCTTTGTTTTCGTTTTTTGTTTTCGTTTAATATTTGACTCAACAGTCGTATTTTCATATCTCTGTTTCTTTTCCTCTTTTTTATCTTTAGCAGATTTTGAAGTAGAATTATTATTCTTTTCTTTATTTCCAACCTTATTGTTCTCTATAGAATTTCCATTCTGTACTTTATTCTGTTGTTTATTATCTACAACATTTGAGGAAGGCTTTCTATTGTTGCGATTATTTTTACTTGTATTTTCTGCATTTTGTTTTCTCTTATCGTCTGTATGAACGGTAAGATTTTGAGATTTCTTTTCAGTAATTTCGTTTCTTGTTGATTGTTTTTGGTTACCTCTCTTATTATTACGAATTTTCTTATCTTTGTGACTTTGTTGATCGCGTGCTTTTTTCCGTCTCGTTTTAGCACTTGTATTTTTTCTAGATTTATTGATGCTTTTATATTCAGGACCTTTTCCTATATCTTCTGGTAATGAAACTTTTTCAATTTCTTTCTCTAAGAAATTTTCTATTTGTTGAAAGTTATAGATATCATCATCACTCACAAGTGTTATTGCAATTCCATCTCTGTCAGCTCTTGCCGTACGTCCTATTCGGTGTACATAATCTTCTACATCGTGTGGTACATCATAATTAATAACCATTGTAATATCATCGATATCAATTCCTCTTGATAAAATATCTGTAGCTACAAGAACATCAATTTGTCCACTTTTAAATTTAAACATCATCTCATCGCGTTGAGCCTGATCAAGGTCAGAATGCATCTGCCCACAATTTATCTTTTTCTGATTAAGCGATGAAGCTATTTGTTTTACTTTTTGTTTTGAACCAGAAAAGATTATGACTCGTTGAGGATTGTGTGATTTGAATATGTCTTTTACAATCTCCATCTTTTGTGTTTCATAACAAACATAAGCTATTTGGTGTATTTTATCTGCAGGTTTGCTAACAGCGAGTTTAATTATTGCTGGATTTTTTAGTAATGTCCCAGCAAGATCTTCAATTTTTTTAGGCATCGTCGCCGAAAACATAATAGTTTGACAAGTTTTGGGTAGTTTTTTCTGAATAGTTAATATGTCATCTGAAAATCCCATATCTAACATTCTATCAGCCTCGTCAAGAATGAAAAAGCTAACTTTAGAGAGGTCAACATTGCCTAAAGAAATATGAGAAATAAAGCGTCCAGGGGTGGCAATAACAACATCGGCACCTAAAGAAAGACTCTTTAATTCTTGATCGTAACGGTTTCCATCGTTACCTCCATATACAGCTACACATGAAATACCATTCAAATAGTATGAGAAACCTTGAAAGGCTTGGTCTATTTGTTGCGCTAATTCACGAGTTGGAGACATAATCAGGCAATTTATTGCATCTTCTGGATAACCTCCATCTGCAAGTTTCGAAAGGATAGGAAGCAAGTAGGCAGCTGTTTTACCTGTTCCTGTTTGTGCTACACCTAATATGTCTTTACCTTTTAAAATTTCTGGTATACATTTTTCTTGAATAGGTGTACATTGCTCGAAATGCATATCGTAAAGTGCATCGAGTATATCGTCATTTAAATCTAAGCTTTCAAAAATCATAGAAATTTTATTTAATCCTTCCCACTACGGATTTTTTTGTTTATTTTTTTCTTCATTAATTAGGTGCTTGTCGATAACAGAAATATGCTATCGCAGCGAAAATTATATTTGGAATCCAAGCAGCCAATATTGGTGGGGTATTTGCATTAATGGCAAAAGTAGAAGAAACAGTTTGCAATAAAATATAACTTACGCTCAATACAAGTCCAATGCCAAGATACAATCCCATTCCACCTTTTCGTTTACGTGAAGATAACGATAAGCCAATAATAGTTAAGACAAATGATGAAAAAGACATTGCTATACGTTTATGGTATTCAACTTCGTATTGTACAACATTCTTAGAACCTCTGCTCGTTTGTTTCGAAATATAATTACGAAGTTCTGCCGACGTGAATGTTTCTTGTTGGCCTTTTGAGAAAACTAAATCAGTTGGTTCCATCATTATAACAGTATCTTTTTCTGCTCCTGTTGTAATATGTTCTCGTAACCCCCTTAATTTTCTGCTTTTCCAGTCTGATATTTTCCAATGATATTTCGAATCTGCTATTGTATCATACTGAATTTCGCTAGCTGTTAAGTGATCAACAAGTTTGTTACCATC
>ERZ773045.700-NODE-700-length-16365-cov-4.684979_pt1 | contig 16365 bp, 18 predicted proteins | sample MGYA00580635_ERZ773045 | MGnify/ENA primary metagenome ERZ773045 (study PRJEB29015, sample SAMEA2738115) | human oral metagenome | biome: human oral; feature: human-associated habitat; material: saliva | place: China | collected 2261 ...
CCCAAATACAGACCTATTATACATCGGAGCTTGTCTCTTCAATGGTTACAGTTCCTCGCTTCGAAGAGAGCGAGCTTAGCGAGAGCGTGCCCGATTCCATGCCTATACTGCATTGGAGCGAACGCCTTCGATGGATACAGTGCCTCTATCCATATCGCAGAATCCGTAAAACCATTCTCCCCTTTTTGGTGTTTTTCTCAAGGCCAAGGTAATGGAACTTCCCCAGCCCTCTTACGGAAATCTTTTCTCCTCCCTTTAGACTGCTGCTGCCCTTCGCCGCCAAACCGTCCTTATACACCAGTTCTTTGGCAAAGTATTCCTGTGCCTTTCCTCTGGAAAGGTGGAATACCGCGGAAACGATACCGTCCAATCGCTCGGAGGCGGCAAAGATCTGCTCCTCTATTCTTTCCTGCTTAGGGACAAAGGCTTCCTCACACTCTTTGATTTCTACACTGATATGCCGAATCTGCTGCAAATTCTCCAAGAGATAGTCCCTCATTTTCCGAAGCAGATACACATAGCTTTTCTCGTCCCGAAAGAAGATGTCTCCCAACATTTCCCGTTCTATCCCAAGACTCATAATGGCTCCCAGTACATCTCTATGGGACAATTCTTCGGAAAATTTTTTCTGCTTTCCCTGAATTTCCAAAAGCACTACAGGATTGTCTTCCAAGAGAAGCTCCTTGCACTCTTCCTCCTCCATAAAACTTGGGTAAAAGAAAAAGGCCTGTCGTTCCGCCTCTTCTCCTCCCAAAAGCAGAAACTTAGCCCCTCTTTCCCTTTTGATTTTCTCTAAAAAAAGTCCCCTTTCTCTTTCCGATAAAAAGGGACTGTTTCGCACTATACCGCGCTCTTCTGTTTTTCGCCAAATATCTTCCACGTGGGCAAGAATATCTTCTCTGTCTTTCATGGTCTTTGATTTTCTCTCTAAAATTGGATTCTCCTGCGGCTCCATGCTTTCCCGAAAGGCTAAGAAGATGCTTTGGGGAACGGAAATCGCCACCGGTATCGAAAAGAATGCTGCTTAGGAGTTATTTTGCTCCAAAAACTCCACTTCTCCCTGCATCCACACATTGCCCTTAAAACGACGGCCAATGGCAGGGACTCCCAAAAGATCTTTTTCATTGATGCAAACACGAAATACCGCGTCCATACATCTTACTTTTAAATCCAGGATATTTTCATGGGTATAGACGTTGCTCTTTACCCGAATATTCACAATCTCTCCCAAAATGGAATACTGGTCGCACTCCACCCCGGTAGGCATAAAGGTGGACTCCACCAAGCTATACAGATCTTCCTTTTCGATTCTCTGATTCACCTCGGACATCAGATTCATATCGGTCTCCGTCAGGGTTTCCAAAGCATCCTGGTCTCCTGCCTTTGCCGCCTCGAAAAGCTTCATCTGCTCAACAAAGCGCTGTCGCTTTACCCACTCATCCTCCGCCTTCTTCTCTATCGGAAGAAGAATCTTTCCTTCCACGGAAAGTCCGGTGAGATAGACCTGCTTGGGCACCGCCTTAATCTGCATCCGTTTCAACTGATGGGCTTCCAGAGAATTGCAAAGATAATAAATCAGGGTAATCCCTGAGGTAAAATCCTCCATCACGCCGGCATAGGTTTCCTTTTCCGCATGGCGCTCAAGGCTTCCCTCCACCGTTTCCACCCCTTCGTAGGAACGCATGTAAGGGAAATAATAGTCCCTGTGAAAAATTCCCTCTGCATCTCTGTGCCCCACCACGGTAATGCCCATAGAGGGAGCTACCGGAAGCTGATACTGCTCCACCACCTGTCCATTTCCATAGGAGACAAAGCTGCTGCGATATTTTTCATGTACTGCCCTTTGTAAATAAAACTCTGCATCCTTGTCTTCCTGCAATGCAGAAAACCCAATGGATCGTAGAAACTTATGCATTAGCCTTCCTCTTTCCTGACCTCTCTGAAACCATCTCCATATCTTACAACAAAGGCTACTGTCTTGCAATAGCTACCGGGGAAGGTCTAAAACCATACCCCATGTCCGAATCAAAGCCGAATGCCCGCATCCTCCCTAAATGGTCTTGAAAACAGGCGAGAATAAAAAAAGCCATGCGGTACAGGTCGGAAAGCGGGGTATGATACATTCCCTTTTCCATCCTATACCACATGAAAGCTCATTTTACTACTATTTTAATGCTTTTTGAAAAACGCCATTTTCAAAGCTTCCCTACCCTCTCTATGCGGAAGCGCTGGAACCGCCCGGGTTGCCCTTTTGAGTAGACTCAAAAAGACTATGGGTTGCCTTATAAATCTTTCTGGCAATGTAAGGGTTGTTCATGGTGTAAAGATGCACACCGTCCACACCGTGAGTCACCAGATCCACGATCTGATCCACCGCATAGGCAATGCCCGCATCTCTCATGGCAATGGGGTTATCCTCATACTTGTCCAAAATATTCTGAAACTTCTTCGGAACCTTTACCCCGCAAAGACTGGCCATCTTTAAGACCTGACGCTTGTTGATGACCGGCATAATTCCCGCTTCAATGGGAACATCAATTCCGGCCAAAGCGCAACGCTCCTGGAAAATGTAGAACTGCTTATTTTCAAAGAAAAGCTGGGAAATCAGGTGCTCCGCTCCCGCATCCACCTTGTTCTTTAAGTAACGAATGTCCTCTACTCTATCCGCGCTCTCAATATGTCCCTCCGGATAGCAGGCTGCGGAAATATGGAAGTTTCCGTGCTCCTTCAAAAAGGCAATCAGGTCGGAAGCGTAACGGAAATCTCCTCTATTCTCCTCTCCCTCCGGAATATCTCCTCTGAGAGCCAGGATATTCTTGATTCCGGCAGTCTTCAACTCTTCAATCTTTTCTAATACATCCTGCTTTGTTAAATTTATACAAGGAAAATGAACCACACTGGGCACATGGCAGACTTTTTTAATATGCTCTGCAATAGGGATGGTGCTTTGGTTATTCTTTCCGCCCCCTGCCCCGTATGTCACCGAAATGAAATCCGGTTTTAAATCCCGAAGCTCATCCAAAGTGTCATATATGGTTTCAATGGGTGAGTTCCTCCGAGGTGGAAACACCTCGAAGGAAAACACTGTTTTTTCTTGAAATAAATCAACAATACTCATTTCTCAATTCCTTTGCCGCCTGGACAAGATTAGCTAAACTTGCCAAGGTCTCCTCACTTGCTCTAGTCTTCAATCCGCAGTCCGGATTTACCCACAGTTTCTCTTTTTCAATCTTCTTCAGCATCTTTGCCAATGCTTCTCTAATTTCCTGAACGGAGGGCACTCTCGGGGAGTGAATGTCATAAACTCCGGGTCCAACCTCTGTACGGAAATGGTTCTCTCTTAAGGAGTCCAAAATCAGTAAATCGGAACGGGAAGCCTCGAAGGAAATAACGTCCGCATCCATGTTGTCAATCGCTTTAATAATATCGGTAAACTCACTGTAGCACATATGGGTGTGAATCTGAGTGCCTGCCTGACATCCGCTGTGTACCAAACGGAAGGCGGGAATAGCCCAATCCAGATACTCACTGTACCAGTCAGACTTACGAAGAGGTAACTTCTCTCTTAAAGCCGCTTCGTCTACCTGAATGATCTTGATACCATTCTTCTCTAAATCCAATACCTCATCACGGATGGCCAAGGCGATCTGCTTTGTGCTCTCCGCAATGCTGATATCCTCTCTTGGGAAGGACCAGTTTAAGATGGTTACAGGTCCTGTCAGCATTCCCTTCATGGGACGCTTGGTTAAGCTCTGTGCATAGGTGGACCATTCCACAGTCATAGCGGAAAGTCTACGTACATCACCCCAGATAATTGGCGGCTTTACGCAACGGGTTCCATAGGACTGTACCCAAGCCTTCTCGGTGAATAAGAATCCGCTTAAGAGCTCTCCGAAGTACTCCACCATGTCGTTTCTTTCAAACTCACCGTGAACCAGTACATCCAGATCCAAATCTTCCTGAATCTTTACCCACTCTGCAATCTTCTTTTGGTTAAACGCAATGTACTCTTCCTTGGTCTTCTCCCCCTTCTTAAAAGCAGTTCTGTTGGCACGAACATCCGCACTCTGTGGGAAGGAACCAATGGTTGTGGTGGGGAAGAGGGGAAGCTTAAACTCTTCCTTCTGAAGCTTTTCTCTCTCTTCAAATACAGGAAGTCTAGTGTAGTCCGCATCGGTAATAGCTGCACAACGATCCTTTACCGACTTGTCTTCACTGTTCGGTCTTGCTGTTGCAAAGAGCGCCTTATTGGCCTCTAAAACCTCCGGCTTAGCCTTACCGCTAAGAAGTTCCTTTAAATCCAAAAGCTCTTCCAGCTTCTCGATAGCAAAGCTGAAATGACTCTTTACTTCCTCGGAAAGCTTATTCTCTCCTACTAAGGTGTAAGGAACATGCAGTAAGGAGCAAGAAGTACTCAGTACTACGGAAATGCCCTTAGCCTCTAAATCCTTTACCTCCTGCACGGTCTTCTCGTAATGGTTTCTCCAGATATTCTTTCCATTTACCAAACCGGCGAAAAGAAGCTTATCCTTGGGGAAGCCCTTGGCTACAAGTGCCCTGGTCTCCTTACCCTCTAAGAAGTCAAGACCTACACCGTCAAAGGGGAGTGCCAAAATGCTTTCATAGGCATCTCTTACATCGCCAAAATATGTCTGTAATATAACCCTTGTGCTGCCCTTTACAGAAAGAATTCCCTGATATAAAGCAGTAAAAAGCTCCAAGTCTTCCTTCTCTAAATCTCTTACCAGGTACGCCTCATCAAAGGCAATCCACTTGGCACCAAGAGAAACGAATCTCTCCACATAAGCCTTATAAGCGGAAACTGCCTGCTCCAGGAAATCCTTCTCGGTCTTCTTCTCTGTATAACGAAGCAACTTTAATAAGGTAAATGGTCCGATAACTACAGGCTTAGTCTCAACCCCTAAAGCCTTTGCCTCCTCATACTCCTGGAAGGGCTTGTCACCCACAAGGGAAATCACATCCTTATCGGAGATTTCCGCCACCATGTAATGGTAGTTGGTATTGAACCACTTCTTCATTGCCAAAGCCTTCACGTCTCCGGCCTCTCCCTTATAGCCTCTTGCCATAGCAAAGTACTGCTCCAAGGGACTTAAGGACAATTCTCTGTAACGATCCGGAATGATGTTAAAAAGCACTGCTGTATCTAAAAAGTTATCGTAAAAAGAGAAATCATTGGAAGGGATGAAATCCACTTCCTCCTGCTGCATCTTTAACCACTGCTTCTTTCGAATATCCTTTGCAAGCTCCTGTAGCTCCTGCTCGAAAACCAATCCCTTAAAAAACTTCTCTGTTGTAAACTTTAGTTCTCTTAATGCTCCCACTCTTGGGAAACCGATTACTGATGTTTGCATGCTTTTTTCTCCTTACTTTTTATTTTCCTTTACAAAAATGCTTTTCTTGTCATTCCTTAGACTCCCCCTAATGAGAGTCTTTGAAGTGGATATAGTATAGCGTAAAAACGTTTCCTTAGGCAAATATAAAAAAACAGGACTTGGCTATAGTTTTTTTCTATAACCAAGTCCTTCACCCTAAATCGGTTCTCTCGCCCTTACTTCTCTCTTATACCAAGCCCTGTGCCAGCATAGCCTCAGCTACCTTCTCAAAGCCGGCTACATTGGCTCCAACCTCAAAGTTACCTTCATGGCCGTAGCGCTTTGCCGCCTCGGATACGCTCTTGAAAATGTTTTGCATAATTCCCTTAAGCTTCTCATCTACTTCTTCAAAACTCCAGGAAAGTCTCTGAGAGTTCTGGCTCATCTCCAATGCGGAAACGGCAACACCGCCGGCATTGGCTGCCTTACCGGGCATGTAAAGGAAGTGATTCTCCAGGAATACATCCACAGCCTGCTCATCGGAAGGCATGTTTGCTCCCTCTGCTACGCAGAAGCAACCGTTCTTGATTAAGGTCTTAGCCTCTTCTCCATTTAGCTCGTTCTGGGTTGCGCAGGGTAATGCCACATCGCACTTTACACTCCAGGGACGCTCTCCTGCATGGTAGGTCGCTCCCGCAACACGGTCGGCATACTCGGAAATTCTGCCTCTCTTCACCTGCTTAATGTCGAAAAGCACATCCAGCTTGATGCCTTCCGGATCATACACATATCCGCCGGAATCGGAGCAGGTTACTACCTTACCCCCAAGGCTCTGTGCCTTCTGGATGGCATACTGAGCAACATTACCGGAACCGGAAACCACAATGGTCTTTCCCTTGATTTCCTTTCCTACGGACTTTAACATCTCATCCACAATGTAGACCAGACCGTATCCTGTAGCCTCCGGACGAGCCAGAGAGCCTCCGAAGGTTCTTCCCTTTCCGGTAAGTACACCCTCGTACAAGTTGGTGATTCTCTTGTACTGTCCGTACATATAAGCCACTTCTCTTCCGCCTACACCGATATCACCGGCAGGAACGTCTTCATTGGCTCCGATGTACTTATACAGCTCTGTCATAAAGCTTTGGCAGAAGCGCATAACCTCCGCATCGGACTTGCCCTTAGGATCAAAGTCCGCACCACCCTTACCGCCACCGATGGGAAGGCCGGTCAGAGAGTTCTTTAAAATCTGCTCAAAGCCCAGGAACTTCAGAATTGACTGATTTACGCTTGGGTGAAAACGGAGTCCTCCCTTGTAAGGTCCGATAGCAGAGTTAAATTGCACACGATAACCGATATTGATATGGTGCTTTCCCTGGTCATCTGTCCAAGGCACTCTAAAACTAATAATTCTTTCCGGCTCTACAAAACGCTCCAGTAACGCGTTTTTCCGGTAAAGCTCCTCATTGGCTGCCACAATAGGCTCCAAAGACTCTAAAATTCTCTTCGCTGCCTCTAAAAATTCTGCCTCATTGGAATGCTTCTTCTCCAGTGCCTGATAAACCTCACTTACATAGGACATAAACTTGCCTCCATTCTTTCCTCATTTACCGCTAAACTATAGCACTAAATCATTTTCAACTACAATAGGAAATATCTTGTATTCCGAAAAAGAATACTAATTGCTCCTTCCATAAAATCACGATAAAATATCACGTAAAATGGAAGAGCAAGCGGGATGCAAAAGAATAATCCTTGACAGAATTTAGCCTGAAAATACAGATTCCTGATTGGCTCTAAGGACAGGAGGAAGCATCAATGTTAACTGCAGCTGAAAGAGAGAAAATTTACTTTACCAGAGGCTTTCGAAACTTTTGTTTTCGTGCCGGAAAAGCCAACCCTCATTTTCTATTCTACCAATTCTTAAATATAATTTACTTTTGTTGTTTATTTCTTATCTGGTTTGCTATAAGCGAATTTAAGATAACTTGGTATACTAAATTATTGTTTTTTATTTGCTTCTCTAATATTATAATAAATTATTTCTGGGGTATTTGGTTAGGAAAAATCATATCATTACGTCTATTAAAGAAGACTCAAAAACACCAAAATGAAAAGAGAACATACCAATCTGAACTATTAGAAGAATTCCTTCAAAAAATCATTAATGGAGAGGTACTGGTACTTGATTTAGGTGATGGATTTGCTGTGTACCAATACAAAAAATTAATTCTACCCTATTACAAGGGATTTTTTTATAATATGGACTATTATGAGAAATTCAAGAAGTTCTTTTTTGAACCCGAAAGTGCAATTCAGCAACTTAACAATATCCCTAAAGAGTAAGTTTGATAAAAAAAACAGCCCCACTTTCGTGGAGCTGTTCTCATTAATCTACCTGGTATGGTAACAGAGCAATGTGTCTTGCACGCTTGATAGCGGTTGTGATTGCTCTCTGATGTAATGCACAAGAACCTGTAATTCTTCTGGGAAGGATCTTTCCTCTCTCAGAGATATACTTTCTTAATGTTCCTACATCCTTATAATCTACCGGCTTTACCTTATCTCCGCAGAATCCACAAACTTTCTTTCTGCTGCGGAAGCCTGCGCCGGCTCTTCTTGGTCTTGCTGAACCACTCTTATCTGACTTCTGAAATGCCATGGCTTTCCTCCTTCTATATTGCAGCTATGCTGCTCTTCATCCTGAGGAAACCTTCCCTACCTAAGTGAAGGGGAGTCCCTCGTCCTCTACCCCATCAGGTATATTCATAAATCCTTCTCCAAGATCCTCTTCTCCACCGCCTACATAGGGGCCGGAAGAACGGGAATAGGAAGTATTGCCTCCCTGTCCTTTGCTGTCTGCAAACTCCTGGTCATCCACAATAATGTCTGTGGTATATACGGTTTGTCCGTCTTTGTTCTGATAACTGCCTGTCTGAATACTGCCGGATACCAACATACGCATACCTTGATGCATATACTTCTCTGCAAATTCTGCTCTCTGTCCGAAGGACACACAACGGATAAAATCTGCTGTAGGCTGTCCATCGTTTTGGTTTCTGCGGCCTCTTCTGTCCACGGCAAGAGTATATCTTGCAATGGCCATGCTGTTCTCACCCTGGGAATACCGAATTTCCGGATCTCTTACCAATCTACCCATCAGGATAACTCTGTTCATGTTTTACTCGCTTTCCGCTTGCTTATTCAGCTGCTGCTTCTGCTGCAGGCTCATGCTTCTTTGTCTTAGCTGTTTCTTCTTCTGGCTTAACCACAAGATAGCGGATTACCGGCTCCATAATACGGATCTGGTCCTCGAGCTCGTTAGGAGTGTTTGCATCTCCTGTGAACGGGATGAAATAGTAGTAGGCTTCTTTCATGTGCTGAATTTCATAAGCCAGTCTCTTCTTACCCCACTCTTCGATAGGCTCTACAACAGTACCATTGTAACGGGTGATAAATCCCTTAATCTTTTCAATGGCTGCTGCTCTCTCCTCATCATCGAGCTTCGCACTGAGAACAACGCATAACTCATACTTGTTCATTCGCTTTTACCTCCTTTTGGTCTCTGGCCTTTCCTTTTGGAAAAGCAAGGAATAGTGATACAGCTAACAATAATAGCAAAGTTCTCTACTGTTTGCAAGCATTAAAATTAGTCCATAGCAATAATAAAATTAGTCCACGTCAATAATATAAATCCTCTCCTTTGCCAGTCTCTGCAAAAGAGCATCTTCCGTATCGTCTGTATAGCCGCTGAGCTTTCGAAAGGCCTCCGGATCCAATATTTTCAGCATCACCACCGGATCCTCCGGCAGTTCATCCTCCTCATCGGAAAGAGTCACTTCCTCCGCCCGTCTTTCCAAAAGTTCCTTGGTGGGAAGGGCATAAAGTACAGACTTTTCGATTTCTTCCAAAGGCTTTTCTTCCAGGCTAAGCTTCCCTATAGTCCGAAAGCCGTAGGGGCTGTAAATGCTTTCCGAAACGGGAATCAGGAAACAAAAGGGCTCTCCCTCCTCCTCTAAAAGAGAAAAGGCACGGCGAAGCAGCTCTCCCATAATCCCCTGCTTTCTCTTTTCTTTCTTGGTACCGATGGCATAGAGGTAGCTTGCCGTAAGCTCCTTTTTAAAGAAGGACATACTGAAAGGGTTGATATGGAGCATGCCCACAATCTCTCCCTCTTCCTCCATGGCAAGGATTCTCTTCGGTCTTTTACGATAATAGTAGTCCACAAAGGCTTCCGAATCCTCCGGGAAGATTTCCCGATACAAGGCCTTCGTTCTTTCCTGTTCCGCCTCCGTTCGGAGAAGAAGAATTCTTCTACTCATACTCTTCTACGCCCTTCTCGTATTTATCCGTAAGATACTTCTCATAGCCCTGGAAATCCTTCTGCAATACCATGTATTTTCTGGCAAAGCCGATGGGATTATAGCTTTCCTTTGCCTTCCGAAGGCCTTGCAGACCCATATCATCCTCTCGGTTTACCAGCTTCGCCTGGGGGAATTCATGAAGCAGAAATTCCTGGTTAATCACCTGATAAATGCCGGGGACATTGGGATTACCCTTTTCAATAGAGATGCTGGCCATTTCCTCTCGGGGATTGTAAGCGCCGATGGAGAAGGCTTCCAGCTTCCCGTCTATGAAAATACCTCCGATGTAATGGTCTATAGCAAAGCAATTCTGTAAAACCTCGTGGATTCCCTTGATTTCGTATTCCAAGGTTTCCTCTCCGTTTCCCTCTTCCTTGACCCGATGGGTGTACCAACGATCTAAGAAATCCCAAACTGCCTGCTTTTCCAGACAACGAATACTTCTATATTCCCAGCGACCCTCATATTCTCTCTTGAACTTGTTGACCAGATTCTTCTTCTTATGAAAACGCTTACCCGGCAGGGTTCGAAGCTCCTCCGCGTCATAGAGGTAGTCCTTGTAATCCTCCTCTTCCCGTACGATAAAGCGGGGATCCTCCTCCAAATGCAGGTACTTTACCGCCTCTTCGTCCGCCAGATAGATTTTTAAAGGCTTCTTCAAAACCTGATTAAAGTAATCCTTAATCAAATCAAAATACTGAGGCAAATCCTCTTCGTCACAGTAGGGCGTGGCAGTATACTGCTCTCCGTCCTTCTCCATCAGAATAAAAAGAGCCTTGTCCTCCCACTCTGCTATGCGGGTGTCACAATACTCCGCCCAGAGGTAGCTGTCCAAAGCGCAACTATCACAGGTTTTGTTCGGTCTTCGATAAAAATAAGGAGCAATACGGACGGAGTCCTCCACCCGTATTGGCTCAAATACCAATTTTTTCGCATCCAATGCCATATTTGTCCTTCCTTTCAGGAACTGCTTACTACTTGGGACATTTTACCACAGAATGCAAAAAAGCTTGTAAAAAAATGATAAAATTCCTCCTTTCTTTTGAAATTTTTCATTCTTGAGAAAGACTTCTCTGTAGACTCTCTCCAAGTTAACAACGCTGACCGGTCTTAGCCTTACCATAACAAAAGAAAGGGCCTCTGCCTAGACTCCATATTCGGATAATATCCGTATACGGATAAGGTTTTCGCCCTTTCTCTATTGATTTCTCTCCTACTGCCTTGAGGAATGATTGGGAGTAATACGGCGGATGACGCTTTTTGAGTCGGCTTTTTCCGAAGCATTCCCTCCATGATCTTATGATGCCCCCACTCCGTAAATCTCCAGTAGCTCCTTCGTATAGACTCCCTTTTCCCGATACAGAATCAGGGGCGGTAAAATCCGAAGCTCCACAGAGGCTCCCCGCACTGCTTCCAAGAGGAAAAGCTTTGCCTCTCCCTCCACAAAGGAATGAACCATCTGCAATCTTTTCGGCTCCAGGCCTTTTTCCCGTAAAATGCTGATAATCTCCGCCATTCGTTTCGGACGATGCACAAGATAAAACCTCCCCTTAGGTGCCAGTAAATACCTTGCCGCCTCCGAAACATCCGTAAAGCTACAGCTCACCTCATGTCTTGCAATATTTTTCTTTTCCAACGGATTTTGCAGGTCTCCCTGCATATAGGGAGGATTTGCGGTCACCACCGTAAAGGAGGAAGCCAGGCTTTTTCCCTCTGCCGTCCTTTGCTCTTGGATTTTGCAAAGGTCTCCCTCCAGGATATGGATTCGCGCCTCTTCATTTAAAGCTACGGATCTTCTGGCAAGCTCCACCGCCTCTCTTTGAATTTCTATTCCGTAAATGCTTTCCGCCTCTGTTTTTGCCGCCAAAAGCAAGGGCACAATTCCATTTCCGGTACAGAGATCAAAGACTCTTCCTCTCTTTACCCCCTGCTTTGCAAAATTCGCCAAAAGCACCGCATCCGTTCCATAACAAAAGGCTTCCGAATCCTGAATAATCCGGTAGCCCTTGCATTGTAAATCATCTATTCTTTCCATGATAAAATTAATATTCTTTCCCTTTGAAAACCATACTTAGGCTTCGTCTTTTCTCCGTCTTGGCTTAAACTTCAGCTCCGAAACCTCATACTCCCGAAGCTCCTTCTCATCTTCCTTTTCCAAGTTTACAATCAGCTTTACCTTCTGGTTTAAGACGGAAACGGAAACCACCTCTCCCTTTAAGCCCTCCTTGGTGGTGGCATAGTCTCCCACCGCCGGCAGCTTGGAGTTTAAGAACTCATAAACCTCTTCTTCATTTTTCAAACAACACATCAAACGGCCGCAGACCCCGGAGATACTGCTGGGGTTTAAGGATAAGCCCTGCTCCTTTGCCATCTTGATGGACACCGGGACAAACTCCGGAAGATAGCTGTGACAGCACAGAGGCCGACCGCAGGAGCCGTAGCCTCCCAGAAGCTTGGTCTCGTCTCTTACCCCCACCTGTCGAAGTTCGATTCTGGTACGGAAAATCGCCGCCAAATCCTTCACCAACGCACGGAAATCCACCCTGCCGTCCGCGGTAAAATAGAACAGCGCCTTTCCCCGGTCAAAGGTATATTCCACATCAATCAGCTTCATTTCCAGCCCATGCTCTTGAATCTTCTTCCGGCAAATCTGAAAAGCTTCCCTTTCCTTCTCATGATTTACTTCGTACTGCTTCCGGTCCTCCTCTGTGGCCTTTCTGAGAATTTCCTTAAGAGGCATCACAATCTTTTCCTCCGGAAGCTCCTTATTGGCCATCAAAACTTCTCCGTATTCCACGCCTCTGGAGGTTTCCACCACGGCAAACTCTCCCCTCGTAAAGCTTATGCCCTTGGGAGCGAAATAATATACCTTTCCCGCGGTTCGAAACTTTATTCCAATTACCTCTGTCATCTATAACCCTTTCTTTATGGCTTTTTCTATGGCTTTCTTTATGGCTTTTCTATAATTATGTATTGGATAAAAACAAAAAGAAATCTAAAATCTGATAGTTTTGGGCAACATTTACCGCCCGTCCTTCTTTATAGCGTTCTATATGTTCTCCCCACTGTCCCAGTATCCAATAGGAATATTTTTCCGCCATGGCCGTAATGCTCTCTCTGGCACTCTGCCCATAGAGCAAATGATGGTCTTTCGTGCTTTTATAGCATAACACATCCCGCAAAATAATATCAAGAAAACAGTAGAGCTCTTGCCCGTCCAGCTGTCCCAGCTCCTCCGCGTATTTCTGCATTTCCTCCTGCTTCTTATGGGCAATCTCCTTTAAGAAGGCGGGTAAGGTACGAAGAGCCGGAATCTCCTGCAGCAATTTCCACTGCTTTTCTATGGGCATATCCCCCACATAGACTCGAACCACACGGCTCAAAACGGTGTCTAAAAGCTTGTTTTCATTTTCGCAAAGGAGAATCATAATCACATGCTCCGGAGCTTCCTCCAGGGTTTTTAAAAGGGCGTTTTGGGCCTCCACCGTCATCTTATCGCTGTGGCAAAGCACGTAGACCTTGTACTGCCCTTCCTTCGGGGAAATGTCCACCGTCCCCTTCACTTCCTGACGAATCTGATCAATGGAAATGCTGGATTTCTTCTCTCCGTTTTCCTTCTCCTGATAATCCACAAAAATCAGATCCGGATGCTCTTCCTTTTCAATGCGAAGACTCAGACTGTCCTCCGGCTCTTCCTTTTCACTATAAAAATCCGGCCGGTTCTCTGTGCTTTCTTCTTCCAGGGGAAGGCTGAACTGCTTTTCCGGTTCTTCTTTTTTACTTTTATGAAAAAGCCGTACCACAAAGTCCTTCGCCATCTGACGAAGCAAGTCCTCTTCCTGCCCAATCACAAGATAAGCATGATGGATTCGATGATCCGGTATGGAAATCCCCTTCATTCCTTGCCTTTTCCTCTTCCTGTTCTCTTCTTATCACATTCGGATGACCCGCTACAGCCCTCTTTCCGTCCCCGATTTTATATCCGCCAGAATCTCTTCTACACATTTGTCAAAATCAAGATTGTGATAGCGTTTCTTAATGCCGGCTTCCCGAAGCTTTTCCTCCGAAAAATCCTTATTATCCGCCTGAAAACGTCTTTCCAGCTCCTCCAGAGCTTTGGGATCATTCCCCTGCTCCCGAGCCTTGGCTCGACTTAGGCGAAGCTCATCCTCCAGCTCAATATAAACAGGCTGAATAAATTCCTGCCCCAGATAATCTTTAATACTGTTGTAGCTTTCCAAGGTTCCGATGCAGAGAAAGCCCTTGCCTTTCTCCCGAAAACCTTCCTCATAAGCCGTACCGTAATACCAAAGTCCAAAGGCAGTATCGTAGCTGCGGCTTTCCATCATTTTCCCCTCTGAAAGAAGCTTTAAAAACTCCTCTTCCAAAAGAAAATGATATTCCTCCCCCTCCTTTTCCATGGGGCGCATAGGCCTGGTGGTATAAGGAATAATCCTTTTTAAGTCGCTTCTTTTCACCAGCTCTTGGAAAATGCTATCCTTTCCTACAGCGGATTTTCCGCAGATATAGTATATCATTGCTCCTCATTCTCCTAAGGCTGGCCCGGGCCCTGATTGTCTCCGCTATCATCCGCAGACTTGGGGCCTTCTCCCACTACCGCATCATCAGAGCTATGACTCTTACTGCTTTTCTGACCGACCGTAGATTCCTTCGTTGCTGCCGTACTGCTCTTTTTACCGCTTTGACTCTCCAAGGTGGGAGATTCCCCGATGCTTTCCTTGTTACCCTTACCGGAGGAACTGCTTTCCTCTTTGGAGGCGGAATCTTTTCCGGATTCCTTCGTAGATTCCTTGGTACTCTCCTTATTGCTTTCCTCGGATTTGGTCGATGTTTCTTCCTCCGAGCTTTCTTCCGTAGTCTTTTCCGTCCTGGCTTCCGTTTCTTTCTTCTTGCTCTCTTTGGCGGCTTCCGTAATCAAAACCGCTTCCTTACTGCTCTCTGAGGCAGCTTCCGTCGCCTTTAAATTCGGTAAAGAAAAGCCTGCAATATTCTTGAAAAACAAAAAGCAAACCACGATAGCCACAATGGCCAGGGATAAGGCGAAAAGCAGCTTCAGAATATCCCCGATAAAATTGGCTTCCTCCTCCACATGCTGCTCACTTCTTCTTTTCTTTCTATGATCCTTCATACCTAATCTATAACCCCTTTGCAAAAAACATTTTTCCTTAGAATCTTGCATATTTTAACATGAAAATGCAGAACAATCTATGAGGAACTAAGCCCAAGGTTTAACTTATCTGTATTGCTTCTATATTTTATGTGCAAAAGGAAATTCCTATTCAGAATACTTTAAAGGAATTTCTCCTTTACTTCTCCGGAAGAAACAATCTTCATGCTGTCCTCTTGGCAACGCACGGAAAGAGAACCGTCCTCTAAAATCGCTTCTACCCTTCCTCGATATTCCTGATGGTTTTCCGTGAAGAGGATATCCTTAGTTAATAAGATATTTTCCTTCCTATACTCTTCTTCCACCTTGTCCTGATCTAAAAGAGAAAAATAGTGAAACAGGATAGACGCAAGAAACTGATTTCGGTTTATAGTTTCCTTCTTTTCCTCATGATAATCAAACAATGTTCCGGCAATGCCGGAAAGCTCCTGGGGAAATCCGGCTTCCGGCAGAAAAAGATTAATCCCGATACCCATAATACAATAGGCTAAAGAAGAAGAATCACTAAGCTGTCCTTCAGCTAAGATTCCCACAAGCTTTTTTCCTTTATAAAACAGGTCATTCACCCACTTAATGGAAAGCTCTATATCAAAAACCTCCTTCACGGCACGTTTTACCGCAACCGCTGCATGGCAGGTTAGAACCAATGGGTTCTTGATTTCTCCCCTTGGCTTGGTCAAGATACTGAAGTACAGGCCTGAGCCCCTGGGAGAAAGAAAGGATTTGCCCATCCTACCCCTTCCGGCAGTTTGATAATCGCTAAGAAAAACGGTACCTTCCGAAATATGGGAAAAAATATCTTCTCCATAGGGAAGCTCATGAATTCTTCTTTTACATTCCGTATTGGTGGAGTCAATTTCATCAAATAAAAGTACATGAGGTTCCAAAGATAAGCATCTCTGATTTCTTAGCTGATAAAAACGCAATATTTCTGTAGAAGATAAGGGCTCCATAATTCCTCCAAATTTCTATATATCATCAGATTATTATGAATACAAATATATGAATACAAATATATGAATATAAATATATGAACATAAACTATTTGAAATCCACAATAAATTTATATACAAAAAAATCCCAAGAACATCTTGGGATACCGTGACGCCAACGAGAATCGAACTCGTGATACCACCGTGAAAGGGTGGTGTCTTAACCGCTTGACCATGGCGCCAAACTCTTTAGCAGAGTGAAAGGCGAAGACCGGATTTGAACCGGTGATCAGGGTGTTGCAGACCCACGCCTTACCACTTGGCTACTTCGCCACACATTCTCTTGTCTTAGCGAAGAGAAATGGGAAACGCCTCCAGATGGACTCGAACCAACGACACCGCGGTTAACAGCCGCGTGCTCTACCGACTGAGCTATAGAGGCATAAATAAATATCCGATTGAAAGAGTTTATCATAGTAAAATAAAGATGTCAAGACAAAAACCAGACGCATTGGATAAGCCCTCGACCTATTAGTAACTGTCAGCTG
>ERZ773045.711-NODE-711-length-16232-cov-7.694134_pt1 | contig 16232 bp, 10 predicted proteins | sample MGYA00580635_ERZ773045 | MGnify/ENA primary metagenome ERZ773045 (study PRJEB29015, sample SAMEA2738115) | human oral metagenome | biome: human oral; feature: human-associated habitat; material: saliva | place: China | collected 2261 ...
CCGATGCCGCAGTAGAGGTCGAAGACGGTTTCGCCGCCCTTGAGACAGGCGTATTCCCTGACCTTGGCGTAGAGCTTGCTCATCTGCTTCGTGTTGACCTGGTAGAATGCCGGTGCGGAAATCTCGAATTTCATGCCGTCACCCGTGATATCGGTGATTGTGTTTGAGCCAGCCACCACCTCGTAAGCGGATGCAGGTTCGCGGATGTCTTTTGACTTGTTCACCTCGATAACCACGCTCTGTAGGAAGTACGGCTCCTCATCGGTCGAAACTGCGTCGATTGCGTCGCTGATGGTGTAGATGACCTTCTCGGCGTTTGGCAGTTGCTTGGATGTGCCTGTAAATATGAGCATCATCTCGCCCGTGCCCTCACAGACCTTGATGGTGAATCCCCTTAGAAATCCTTTCCCATGTCTCGCGTCGTATACGGTGAGCAGCTTGTCTTTCAGGATTTCGCGGACTGCATTGGCTGCAGCCATTGTCGCGCGTTTCTGGAGTAGGCAGTCGGTGCAGTCGACTATTTTGTTGCTACCGCGCTTGTTGAAGCCGACGAGCGGGTCAGCGCTCGTCATCGCCACAGCGAATTCAGCCTTGTTGCGGTATCTGAGCATCGATTCGAAAGCCTCGCTGCCAGCACCGACAGCACTCTCAATCTGCTCAGGTTGCCCAAGTTCCTCAGTCTGCCCAGTCCCCTTACTCTGACCTATCTGCCCTCCGTCGGCTCCGATCGTATCTGTGGCGCCCACAACTTCCCTGACAGTTGGCTCCTCAAGGGCGCCTATACGCTCGAGCTTAGTGATTATGTTTTTGCGCTTGATGCGGAGCTGTTCGTCATAGCCAAGCTCGAGCATCGAGCATCCGCCGCAGTCCTGATAGTATGGGCACGGCGGCTGCACTCTGGCTGCGGAAGCCTCAAGAAGCGTGATTGTCTCAGCAAATGCGTAGCGCTTCTTGAGCCTCGTGATGCGGGCGCTAACCTTATCACCTGGAACGGCGCCCGCCACAAAAATAGCAAGGCCAGACAACCTGCCCAGTCCCTTGCCATCATCAGTCATATCTGTAATTTCGAGCTCTACGATCTGCCCTTCATTAACTACAAGAGCAGCAGTCTTATCCATGTTATCGCTCATTTTCACCTCTGAATATTTTTATAAATTTATCTTTGCTTAGTATTGATTTATAAGGATGAGGATGCTAGAATCCAAGCCGATTTTATATGAGTTTAGGCTTGCTTATTAATCTCCTAGCCGCTATAATCAATTACTTTTGTGCTTGATTTTCGAGTTCCAATCCACTAAAATACATCCCCTAATTTCTTCATAATCAGGATTGCCTTCAGCTATCGCAGTCGCTAAAATCTTCATCAAATTCTTAGTCACAAAATCTAATATCATTTATAGAAGTGTTTGATTCTAGCCTCACCTCTGCTACAATCCTTCAAATTTATTCATTAAAGGGCTTGCTTTCATCCTCCGCGTCTGCTAAAATCCCACCTTCATTATCTTCAGGTCTTGATTTCAGAACTCGCCCCTGCTAAATTCTCAACTTCATTATCCGCAGGCCTTGATTTCTCAAATCCCAACTGCTAAAATCCTGTCCCCTTTTTTCTTTTTGCTTGCTTCTCAGTCTCGCCCTTGCTAAAATTTCCACCAAATTATTAGCATGAAACTCCCTAAGTTTCACACCAAATAGTCTAAAATCCTCACTCTCATCTATCACAGCCAGCATAACCGAATTCCTAATCCCCGATTACTAAAAATCTCCCCGCAATTTCTAATCTCTAACTACTTAAGTTTCAGCACTCACCAGACCTCAATCATCACTTTCAGCACCAAGCTTTACCTCTCCAGCCCCTCCGCTATCTCCTTCAGCTTAGCGAAGCGTTTACTCACACCCGGTTTCTTGATTGGCGGGCTCAGGGCCTCGCCTATCTCCGATAGGCTGGCACCTGGGAGCTCAAGCCTGAGCTCCGCAGTGTCGCGAAGTACAGGTTCGAGGTTTTCTAGGCCGAGCCTCTCCTTGATGATTTCTATATGGCGTATCTGCTGTTCGGCGGCGGTCAGGGTTCGGTCTACATTTGCGTTATCGCAGTTTGAGATCCTGTTTACTTCGCGCCTGAGCCCTCTGCCGATTCTGATATTTTCGAATTCAAGCATTGCCTCATTAGCGCCCATGATACCTAGCATATCGCTGATGTATTCAGCGCGCTTCAGGTAGACGATGTTCTCTTCACCGCGCTCAATTAGTCCAGCTGACAGGTCGACGAAGCTACCGATCAGCTTCCTTAGGTCATGTGCGACATGTTCGCTATTAAGCACGAATTCCAAATGATAGCTCTTCTTGGGGTCGGACATCGTGCCGACACCTAGAAAGAGCCCTCTCAGATATGCCTTCTTGCAGCATTTGCTCCTGACAATTGGCTGGTAGATGCCGTCACTAAGGAACTCATCACCTTCTCGGATGAGCATCATGCCGGTCTCGCGTAGTATCTGCGAGCTCTTCTCCTCTGGTCTTATAACCAGAGAGTATCTGTATCTATAGTTACCGCGTGATTTCCCCGGCATCTGTGAATTTCCGACTTCGATACCAGCGTTGCTACCGAAGTATTCCTTGATTAAGGTCTTATAGTGCCTTGCAATCGCTGGATTCTCTGTCGATGCTACTATTGTAAATTTTCCACCGCCAGCAAGTCTGAGGCTGCCTGCAACTCTCAGAAATCCCGTGATTTCCGCAAGCATGCAGCACTTCTTGCTCGGCATGACGCGCGCTAGTTCGCCCTTAGTCTGTGATGAGAAAGACATCTATCTATATGACTCCCTTCAAGTTATAATTTGTACCGCTTGATCACTGCATAAGGGCTAGCGCTTATCTATAGTCTATCTATTTCTTGCTAATTCCCTTTGCGATGAAATCAAGATCTCTGTGTGTCACCGTCACTCTGTACCCGTCCTCATGGAAAAGCTCAGCCATCTTGTTGGCAATTGCCACCGACCTGTGGTGACCGCCGGTGCATCCAAATGCTATATTGAGATGATATTTGCCCTCGTGGATGTATCCAGGTATGAGCTCCTTGATGAGCGCGTGGTACTTGTCCACGAACTCATTTGCTAGGTCCGACTTGAACACATAGTTTACTATTTTCTTGTTGTTACCGGTGAGCTTCTTGAGACTCTTCACGTAGTATGGATTAGGGATGAACCTGACATCCACCATGATATCTGACTCGCTCGGAATACCGTGCTTGAAGCCAAACGAAGTCACGTTGATGTTGAACTGATTCCCTTCCTTGCCGAGGAATATCCTCCTCATCGCTAGGTTGAAATCAGCAACCTTCATGGTGCTTGTATCGATGATGTAATCAGCCTTCTTGCGCACGCTCTCAAGCCTTGCTCGCTCCTCTTCGATTACCGCCTGTGTAACCTTTCCGCTCGCGAGCGGATGGTGCCTTCTCGTCTCGTTAAATCTCCTGACGAGCGTTGGCGTCGAAGCATCCACGAAGAATACCTCGCTCTCTATCTGCTCGCTGCTCTTTAGCTGATCGATAACCTCTACCAGATCAGAGAAAAACTCACCACCACGGACATCGGCAACGAACGCAATCTTGTCCATGCCATTCGTCATAGAAAGTTCTACGAAATTCATCACCAGCTTAGGTGGCATGTTGTCGATACAGTAGTACCCCTGATCCTCAAGCCAATCTGCGGCCTTAGTCTTGCCTGCACCCGACATCCCTGTGACTATGACAATCTTCATCTCTTACCTCTTCTCAATATTGATGATTCTCTCTAGATCGAGCCCTGCCTCCAGCGCTCTCTCTACACCAGCGATATAAGTACCAACTTTATCCGGCACATGCGCATCGCTGCTTATGGCAAATTTCACATCGTAATTCGCCGCTATCTCGATTTCCTCCTTGGCGAGGTGCGTGTGGCGAGTGCTGATTTCCATAAGCGTGTTCGTCTCTTCGCACGCCTTGCAGAGTTCCTTCATGTCGAACGGACCCTTGTCACCAGGGTGTGTCAGGAGAAATATATCGTTCTCATACAGCGCCCTTAGAGCCATATCGGTGTTCTTATTTCTTAGCTGCTCCCTGCTTCCAGACGGCAGTCCTGCGTGCCAGCATATATAATTGGCCGTCATGTAGCCGTGCGGAAGTCCGTAATGGTATCCAGCGTTGACGATGTCGAATTTACCTAGGTTCTCCTTCTTGATATCTAGTCCATTAGGAGTATTGATGATATTAGCTTCTACTCCGAGCAGGACTTTGACATTTGGGAACTCCCTCATAGCCTCCTCGATATCCGCTCTCATAGCTGCCAGCTTGCCCATCTTGAGCCCGTAGAACTTGTGTCCCGGCCCGTGATCCGTAATCGCCAGCTCGCTCAGTCCCTTGGCTGAAGCTGCAGCAACATTCTCAAGGACTGTCCCCTTGCCATGCGCATACATCTTACCGTGCGAATACCTCGTGTGAGTGTGGTAGTCCGCCGTCAATTTATATAGCTTTTTAATGTTGTTTTCCATCAGCTTGTCGCTTCCTTTTTCCCTTTTACCCTCTTAATTCTATTCCGCATCGATAATTCTCACCTCAGGCTCGAGCTTAATCCCCGAATTCTGCTCGACTTCCTGAGCCACTATATCGATTAACTCCCTCACATCCTTAGATGTAGCGCCCCCTATATTGATAACGAAGCCAGAGTGCTTCTCAGATACCTGCGCTCCTCCGACGGTCCTGCCCTTGAGTCCTGCCTCTTCAATCAGAGCTGCCGCATATCCGCCTACAGGTCTCTTGAATGTACTGCCTGCACTCGGAAAATTCACCGGCTGCTTCGTTCTGCGCTTCTCAGCGAGTTCGTTCATCCTCTCTGTGATAGCTTCTTTATCATCCCTCTGCAATCTGACCCTTGCATAAATTGCAACATCATCATTATGCTGCAGTACACTATCTCTATATGCGAACTCCATCTCCTTACCGGACAGCTCATACACCGAGCTTCCGTCAGATTTCATAAGAGTTACGCTCTCGACTACGTCCTTCATCTCTCCACCGTATGCACCAGCATTCATGAAGAGTGCGCCGCCCAACGTCCCAGGGATTCCCGATGCAAACTCGAGTCCAGCGAGGCCGTTATCCCTTGCGAAGTTAGCAGTGCTTGACAGCATGCGAGCCGCTCCAGCTCTTATCACATCATCTCCCGCTTCGAGTAGCTCGATATGCTCGAAATCTCCACCGAGCTTCACTATCACGCCGCGGTATCCTTCATCTGCAAAGAGCAGATCGGATCCATTTCCAACCAGCATATATCTCACATCTTCACTATGAAGTAAGCTTAGGATGTTGCTGAGCTCCTCTTCATTACAGACGGTCACAACTACATCAGCTGGACCCCCTATGCGAAAGGACGAGTGCTTACTCATCGGCTCATCCAGTCTTATCTGAGCCTCAGGTATGTTCTCCCTTATCTTATCTATTAGGCTTGTCTTTATTAAGCTTCTCTGTGGCATGATTCTCTCCGTATAATTCATTCTCCTCAATACCGAACTTGGCATAATCTGTATATGACCTGATGTCGATCTCCTTGCTGCGTTTTCTCAGCTTGTTGTTAGTTAGCTTGCCTGCATATCTGTAGAACACTGCAAAAACCGGAACTCCCAGCGCCATGCCAAGGAATCCGAATAATCCTCCTCCGATAAGTACAGCGATAAGAACCCAGAAGCTGCTTATTCCGATAGCGCTGCCGACAATCTTAGGCCCGATTACATTACCATCAATCTGCTGAATCACCAGAATCATGATTATGAAGTAGCCTGCCTTCACAGGGTCTTCTAGCATGAGTAGACATATCGATGGAATTGCACCTAGGAATGGTCCGAAGAACGGAATTACGTTAGTTACACCGACAATTACCGCAATCAGTAGGGCAAGTGGCATATTGAAAACTAGCATGCAAATATAGGTGAGAATTCCGATTATTATGGCATCAAGAATTCTTCCTACTATGAATCCGATAAATGTCTCGTTTATGATCTTTGAAAACTCATAAAGGTTTCTCGACTTCTGCTCGGAGCATGTCGCTGCAACGATTTTACGAGTATTTGCAAATATTGTCTCTTTGTAATTGAGCAGATAGATTGAGATGAGTATTCCGACGAAGAGATTTGCACTGCCGCGCACGACACTAATAATCTGCGCAGAAACCATGCTGGCAACATTCTGGAAGTTGTCTTTTAGGATGTTGTCTCTTATCCAGTCGATAATTTCGCTAGTTCCTGCGTTTGCAGCTTCGTTTATCCACTTAACAATCTGCGGGAAGTTCTGCAGGTGGTGCTCCGACCATGACGAGAAGTATGCAAGTCTCTGTGGCATAGTGTTCATCAGGTTAACTATGCTCATAACAATCTGTGGCACCACAAAATATCCGATAAGTGCAAAGAACGCTACGATTATCAGTATAGAAATTGCACTCGCACTAATCTTGGCAATTGCGAGATTCCTCTTAGTACGAGTAGTAGCATCATCCTGAGGCATGTTTCGTCCGCCAGCAAACTTCATGCAAACTGGCCCTTTGCAGTCCTCCGGAGAGCGATTGCTGCTATCTCTAAGCTTCGTATAAATAGCCTTAACCAGTTTATTGTATATAGGGCACAGCAGAAATGCTATGAACACGCCGATATACACCGGCATGAGTGTCTTATTAATAGTCGCTAGGCCGTCGGTAAACTTCGTCTTATTAAGCACATTTGACAACATAATAAGCACCGAACCACTGACAATTAATGCGATTGAAGCTTTGATATACGGACTCTTTACAAATTTCCTGAGCAAAATTCCACCTCTCTATCTGCACATACATATACATAATTATATTACTATAAAACGCATGTCTTTTGTGACTATCTGTGTGAAAATACACGGAAATTCACCAGATACTTTAGCCTGCCAATATTTTAGATTTCTATTTGAAGTAACTTTCCTACACTGTTATGATAATAATGTATATTATATTTTGAATTATTAGTCTGGAGGTATCACAAGATGAGACTAGATGCAGCAGGCAAGGCATGCCCAATCCCTGTAATTATGGCAAAGAAAGAATTAGATAATGGTACTCAGGGCCTCGAGATTATCGTTGACGGACAGACACAGATCGATAACCTAGAGAGACTCGGTAACGCATATGGCAGACCTATCAGTTCAGCACCAGAGGGAGATAAGTTCCTCGTAAGCTTTGCTGATGGAGACGGAAAAATCCCTGAGAGCGCAAGCAGCTTTGCAGATGAGAGCTACGCAGTATTTTTCAACAAGGCTTCCGTTGGTTCTGGCGACCCAGAGCTTGGATTAAACCTTGCCAAGATGGCTATATTCACTCTCTCAGAGGGTGACAACATCCCTTCATACGTTCTATTCATGAACGATGGCGTTAAGCTTACAACAGGAATCGAGGAGCAGATTGTCGATAATCTAAATACTCTAATCGAGAAGGGAACTAAGGTTCTCGTATGCGGAACTTGCCTCAACTTCTACGGAGTTAAGGACGACTGCAAGGTTGGAACCATCAGCAACATGTTCGATATCCTCGGCGCAATGCAGGAGGTATCCAAGGTTATCACTCTGTAATATTGGAGTAAATATTTTATGACTGAAGAGTATTATCTATACACATTCGAGTCGACTCACGGCGCTATAGCTACAGAGAAGCTTCTAAAGCCTCTCGGCTGCACCGTCATGCCCGTGCCTCGCCATATCTCGACGAGCTGCGGTATATCGGTGAGAGTTGATGTAAATAAGTTCGGTAGCTCCAAGGAGATTTTCCTCGGTAGCACCGACCTGTCACCTGATGAATACCATGTGTATCACATCACTGATGACAAATCTGACAGAGTACACGGCTTCAAATTCGAACTGGTTGAGCTATAGCCACGTAAAAGGCTTGGGCTAGAACAACAAAAAGTTAAGCGAGGTAAGGTTAACCCTTACCTCGCTTTTGTCTTTCTCATAATTATGTGTGTATCTCTGAGAAAGGAATTCCTATGCCCTTCTAGACTTTCTTCTGATGATCACCATCAGCGCTAGAATCGATGACAGAAGTACGGCTCCGTAAACTAGTGGATACAAAGTATCTCCAGTCTTAGGTCCATGCTTCTTAACTACCTTAGGAGCTGGATCATTGACCCTAGTGTTGGTTATCACCATTCCATCATCCATGTTGCCAGAGTACTCTACATTGTACTTCTGAACCTCATCCTCAGTGACAGTGTATTTGATTTCCTTGCCGTTCTTGTTGACTGGCAGATTTTCAAAATCAACTGTCCACTTTCCATCTGAGTCAGGGCTGACTACCTTAGTATCTACCTCATTTCCATCCGCCTTTAGACGAACTGTAATCGATGTTGGACGCTTAGCTGCGGTGTCATTTTTCCAATTCTTAGTCACCTTGACTGTTCTGGTGTATGGCACATGCTTATTGGTGAAATCGTAACCGTTTTGATCTGCAGTGTACTTCGCTACTGGCACTTCCTTAACGGTATAGTTTATCACTGCAGCATCCTCGTCATATGTGTCGAGTCCGCTGAACTCATAATGCCAGTGGTTTGCCTTTGTCGCCTTCGCGGTCTTACCCGTATCAACACCATTCGCAAATAGCTTGAAGGTCACTTCGCTAGGTCTTACTCCGTCCTGATCATCTGCGTCATCCCAGTGCTTATCACCGGATACTGAACGCTCTACGTTGTTAAACGTATTTATAATCTTATTGCCATCATAGTGCACGGTAAAGTGTCTATTGTTGATGTCAAGAGTTGCACCTTCCTCAAGTGAGTTCCCGTCAGCATCTAGCTCTTTGAACGTATACACGTTCTTTGCACCTGTCACCGTATCCGAATCTAGGAGTCCTGCAAATGTCGCCTTGAAATTGTTACTGCTCGACAGAGTAGCTGTTCTATTTGTAGCAGTTCCGTTTTTATACAGCTTCACCACTACCGAATGTGTATCCCTGTAATTCTGCGATACACCGCTCCACTGCTTCGTTACCGTAACACTGCGAGTTGCCGGAATCATAGGTGTCCACGGCATAGATTTTTTATTAGTGATGGTAAATCCGCTAGTCGCATCACCAGTCGTAGTCGCAGTGTACCTATAAGCGCCGTAGTCAATCTTAGACTGCGCGTTAAGTCCATGCTCCTGAACTGTATATGTGTAGTTATGGCCTGTTGCGATGTCGAACGACACTAGGTTGCTGAACGTATAAGTCCAGTTATCAGCAGCCTTAACATCCTTGGTATCTATGACTACGCCGTCGCGAAGCAAATCAACCTTGACGCTGTTAACAGGCGCTGTATCTGTTGCCCCTGTGTGGTCTGTCCACTTTTTAGTGACTTTAACATTCTTATATGGCACAAATCTCCAGTTTCCATACACTGTCTCGTTCTTACGAACATTGACTGAGCTAATCGTGCTCGTATCGGAAGCTGCTTTCTTCCAGCCTTCGAATTTCCATTCACCCTGTACGCCTGCGCTTGTAGCATGCGTGCTCGATGATAGTGGAGCAGCTAGTGTCTGGTTGTGGTCATATTCGATACCTGTTACTGTAGCTGGCACTGCATTGTCAGTTGGCAGACCGTAAGTAGGATCCCCTGTCACTACGTAATTTAAATCGTACTGACGTATAGCCTTGTGATATGTGGTCTCACTCTTTACATTCATCGGTACGCCGTCGGCGCTTGTAATCTTAGCCGTATTCTTGAACACAGTGGTCTTAACTGTCTTATCCGTTAGCTTGGTTGGGATAGTTATCGACATATCACTGTCTTTTGGCAGAGTTACGTTGAACTTCAGCTTCTGCCCATCTGTTGTGAGTCCAACTCCAGTCGCATCTCTCAGCAGCACATTGTTGAGCCCTAGCGCAGTTGATTTGATGCGTATATTATCCTTATCAACTGTCAGACCATCAGGTATAACGTCCTCAACGTTTATGTCTCTAGTTGCAAGTAAATCATTCTTGTTCTTGATCTTGAGAGTGTACGTGATAGGAGTATCCTTTTCATTTGTAACCTCAGTTGGCGCAGCCTCTGTACCAGTAGCTGGGTTCGACTCCTTATGAAGCTCTAATTCAGGATTATGAAGTGTAATCTCCGAATGAGCCTTGTACTTTAATAGCCTGTCGCTTGGTCCTGCCGAATCACCAGCAAAGTTACGAGCATTGGCTACTGTTTCATTTACCGCCTTCTTGCCTGCAAGGTTTTTATCCTGTGGCGCGTTCATATATACGTAGAAGCTGAGGCTATTACCTTGGTCTAGTATAAAATCATTGCCTTTATTCGTCTTGCGGACATCTACGGCTATCGCCTTTATATCCTTCTTATTGGCAGGCATAGTTGTAGACCATACAGAGTGATCATCTACGTCAAATGTGCTTGGCACCGTTGTCGCATAGTACACGACTGGCTTTGCATACTCACCTTGGCGGCCGTAAGCAGATCTATTAGACATAGAACGAACATCTACTCTGTCTAGCGTTCCCTTCCACTCTGTAGGGGCATTCTCGCCTCCGTTATCGAGCACATCGTAGAACACGAGCTTATCAGTTCTCGTATAGTTGGAAGATGTGTATGCCAATCTGTAGCTGTACTGGTTGCCGATAAATGCATCTGTCTTGCTACCATACGAATTGTCGATAGTGTTAGCAACTTCCTTGGTAAGTCCTGACTGTGTAACCGTTACAGGGTTGAACTGAATTGTGTCACCGATAAATCTCCAATACTTATAATCACCATTTACCAGACTGTTGAACTTATCCTTCTCCGTAAGTCTATTGAATTTATTAGAAATGTCACTTTCTTTAGGTAGCACATAATCGTTGCCATCAGGATCCACCTTCAAGGCAGATGTGAGTGTGACACTGTTACCTCTATCAACTATGTTGCTGTATGGATTATCTAGTGTATACCTTAAAAATATAAAATAGTTGTGATCGTTAAAATTTCTAACATCCGTAACGCTAGGCGGAAGCTTGTAGTCAACCTTCATCATGGTCTGACCTGAGCCTTCCCAGTCTTCGATCATCTCAACACTGAAGTCACTACCCTGAGAGATAGCGCGATCCTGATATCCAGGTCCCGCTGTCATCTGCACGCTCGACTTCTGCACGCTCGTACCTAGTGGCAATAGCGTGTAAATAGTACCCTTCTTGTACACGTACTTATTTAGATAGTCTCTATCGGGTAGCCCTGAGTTATTAAGGGATGAAATCTGATAATAGCGAGCTGTTATCCTATTGGACTGCACACCCTTTACAGGATCATCCACGATATTCTGTGGATAGTAAACGAAGTTCTCTCCGAAGCTTGGTGTTACAGCAGTCATAGCCACAGACTGTATCCTTAGCGGATTGCCTTCTGTATTAGTGGTCATACTCGCCTGTCCATTTTCAGAGTAACTAACCTTTGCACTAGACGATATGTATGAATAACCGTACTGCTCCTTATCCGCCTGCAATATGCTCTTCATGTTTGCCGTCGGATGAACCTCAACGACAGTATCGGCTTTGAAGTTGTAATTGTAGTACTCACTGGTGTACTTGTACTTCAGTCCGCTCGTATTAGCCGGCAGAGGTATCTCCTTGCCCTTCGCATCGTCTACAACTGTATTACCATCATCGGATGTGAAGGTGTACTTGCCTGTGCTGTCAAATGTTATCTTGCCATACCTGTTGTAAGAATTCTCACCTGACTTCCTAGTCCATATCTCTATCGGATGTGACCTGGACTGGGTAACATCTTCGTTATTGTCTGTCGTCCAACCTCCGATTACCGACTTCATTCCATTATGGGGAGTTAGCGTTATCGCCACACTCTTGTAGGTCGCATCTTCATCCTGGAGCTTCGTCATATCCGGTATATTGCTGCTGAAACTGTAGTTAGGTCTAAGCCTGTTCATCTTGGAGGAACTGTATAGTGGTCCCTCTTCAATCTCGGCAGTATACGGCTTCACAGTATACTCCCCAGTAGCATTGTTGTATGTAGGTTCAGTTCGCGGGCTTCCTTCGACCTCGGTCTCAAATGTCTTATACTGCCCACGGTTACGAAGTTCTCTAGTTTCCCCATTCAAAACGAACTCAAGAGCACCTGACATGTTAGATCCGCCATAAGAGTGATTATTGTAATCATACTTCCAGATGTTATTAGCACCAGTGTAATTGCCTACTTTAACCGTCGCTGTCGCAGTATCTGTCTCGGTCATGACCTTGCCGCTTGCGAGCTTAGTCTTGACCGTAACCTTGTTGCTCACCGGTATACCGGTAGTTGATAGGTCTACACCACGGTTCTTAGCATCTTCGAGCATCGTCATAGGATAACGCTTCAGCATTACCATCCTATCACTGTCCCAATCTGTGTAAGTCCACCCTTGCAATGTATGCAAATAGCTACCAGAAGTGAATTCCTTAAACATCCCAGTCTGGTTAAGCCTGCTTTGCCATCCGCTAGCAGCGATATCTGGATATGATGTATCTGTATTAGAATCAATCGAGCTAGCTGACATGAACCCTCGTTTATCATAAGGAGGTTTGTAATAGTTGTTGCGCTTCGTCGCTCCAATCAGTTCACCATCGCTGTTATTCTGCACGACTTCATAATCAAAAGGAACAGTATCGGTCCTGCCGCGCTTCATATCTGCATACCACACTACGTAGAAGTAATCCTTTGCATCGCTAGGAGCTGGTCCCCAAGTGCTCTGCCAGTTCATGTATACGCCATTAGCCTTCGATAGGTTATCCTTCTTTAGATTTAACGATACCGGCTTCGTCTTGTTCTGTATCTCCGCCGTAAGCGAACGATTAGTGGTCACATCAGGAGTGCCGTCACCGTTGGTGTCTATCTCAAGTTTAAAGTCTAGGTTCCTCTGCTGTACGCCGTCACTATCTACCTTGATATATGAAGGTCTGAACTGAAATGCCTGCTCGAAGTGAAGCTTAGCACCGCCTGCAACCTCCTTGAAGTTGGTCACTGTATATGTACCGTCGCCGTTATCAACGTAATTAAAGTCACTGACTGCAGATGTCGCTGGAGCCTTAGGAATCTGCCAAGATACTGTGTCCTTGACTGTGTATCCGTCTATTCTATTTACTTTGTACTTATCAGTCCATGAATCGAACAGGTAGTTCGGCATGGTTATCTTGATAGAGCCTGCTGGTAGTTTAGTATTTGCATCGTTATTGATAGCTAAAGAATACCCTACTGTCCCGACCTTAAGATTGTCGTTAGTAGGTGTCATAATAAGCTTCTTATGATCTGGGTCTGTAGCATCATCGTAGTGATAGTCGACTACCCCAGATGATACGCCGTTAGCCCAGTCTACATTAAAATTGTAGTCAAGAGGCTGAGATGAGCCTGATCTAGTAGCTGTCGTCCCTGACGGAGAGCCACTATCAGCCCATACAAAAAGTGAGTTAAATCCTGCACTCACTACCATGAAGATAGAGAGTACAATGCTCCAAATGCGTTTTTTATTCATGTATCTTCGCTCCTTTTAAATTACGAATACATCACTGAAAGCATTATCTCTAGTTAATTTCCGATTGTCCTTAATCTTTACCTTTAATGTTTAAATTTTATATATATTTCATGGTTTAATCAAGACTTTCACGCTTTGTACAAATAAAATTTTTTATTGTATTACCAAAATAGTCCTGACATATCACTCAATCAGTACACCGCTAAGTCCTGTCGAATATCTGCGCAAGCAAAAGAGCGAGGCAGACGCCTCGCTCTTATTACCATTATCACTTGATTAAATATCATAGCCCCTAGGTGCTTGCTATGCCCCTAGTTCACCTTATGCGCATCCTACGCAACACTTACGCCAATCGTTACGATGGATTCTTTGCCAGTGCTATGCGAGATTACTTTTACCTTTACTAAAGTGTATCCGTTCTCCGACATATCTGGGTGGTCGAGCACCTCCAGCGTTACACTGCCGTCATTTGGGAAGTTTGAGATGAGCGCCTTGTACTCGTCTAGAGTTGGTTCTGCATCTCCAACCTTCTTGTTGATTATCTTAGATGATAGCACTGGTGTGAATTCATCTTCAACTTCAGTTCCTTCGTCAGGATTTCCCTCGTCATGGTTATTATCAACTGTGCCTGGCTCTTCATTGTCGACATCTTCTACGAAAGTGATGTAGAGCGCAAAGTTAGCGTTCTTATTCTTTTCGTAGTCCTTGTTGATGCAGTTGAAGCTGAACTTGTAGTTGTATTCATCAACCTTGAATCTGCTCTCGTATACATAGTGCTTGCCACTGATCGATGTAGTTCTGAATATAGCCTTCTTGCCGAAGTAGTCCTTATTCAGCTTTATCGTCTGTCTGTATGCTATGTTATTGCTATTTTCTTCAGACTTAGCAGGGTCAGTTACCTCTTCCCAAGTCTTGCCGCCATCGAAGCTGTATTCCATCTTAGTGATATAGTCTGTGCTGTAAGATTCAAAGAATATCGCAAACTCCGTACGTCTCTTCGAGCCTTTATGCGTAACTCTAGCGATTAACGCCTGGCTCTTAGTCTCATCCGAGAGATTCATCTTATCGTAAAGCTTCTCACCGGTATCCCTGTTGGTCACTTCTATTCCGTATTTGCCGAACTCAGAGTATGGAACCACGATCTTGGTGTCATCTTCCTTAACGAGTTCAACCTTTATGCTCGATAGATCAAGAGGCTTTGCGATATCGGACTTTAGCACTCTCTGGCCTGTATATCCGTTAACCTCTGTAGGCTCTAGCATTTTGATATCGGTTATGTCGTTTCCGGTCTTCTTGTCATTCTCAGAAAGCTCTAGAGCGTTATCCACGGATAGTCCAACTCCGCCTGTAGTTAGTGTAGCTCCAGAGATTGCATCCATCATCTTCTTACATTTGTGATGTTCACCCAGATACTGTCTGATAACTGGTGAAACCAGCTCTGCTCTTCTCGCATCTGTAATCTTGCTCGCATACTCTTTGCCTAGAAGCTTCTCCGCCTCCTTGGCATGATCCTTTGCGCCAGCAATCTGGTCGATATACTTTCTGTACAATTTGAGAATAGCGATGTTTCTCTTGCCAGCTTCTCCACATAGGTGTGGTATTACTCTCGACGAGATACCCATGTAATCGAGTCCTGAGTAGCCCTGACCCTCGACGAATACGATGCTCTCGATGACGTTGTTCTTGATATTGACAACAGTCTTAACTCCACCTCTAGCCTCATCGAATCCATCACCGAGTCCGATAAACTGTCCGTCCTTAAGCTCTCCTGTTCTCATGAATTCACCGATCTCTTTTTCTACCCTAGCATCTAGATCCAGTTCAGGAGTTACCTGCTCTCCTGGATTAATCGTAGGATTAGTACCAGGGTTCACTGGATTTGAACCAGGGTTTATGCCTGAGTTTCCACCAGGAGTTGTACCAGGATTTTCGCCCGGCTTTACATCTGGTTTAGATGGCTTCACGACAGGCTTTGATGGCTCTACGGCTGGCTTCGAAGGCTTTACAGCTGGGGCTGTGCTAGTTCCGTTCTTAACCACTCGTGAAGTAGCTGTCTGATTCTGAACTCTGTTATGAGAAATAACTTTTCTTGCTCTCTGGCTATCGCCCGAGCTCCTGTTTAACGCGCTGTTACCGCTTTCCCCGTTGCTATTAGTCTCATAGTCCCCTGCAGTACCCTTATCTTCACTCTCCTGTGGCGTATTTTGCTCATCAGCTACATCCGTCTGTTCTTTCTTGTGGGAGACTGCAGATTTCTCAGACTTCTCAGCCCCTCCTCCGAACATAGCGAAAGCGATTCCCCCTGCCACTGCTAGGATGAGTGCGCCGATCAATATCGGCTTTAAGATCGCGTTCTTACCCATTCATTCCTCCTAAAATGATAGTTAGATATATTAAATTTTAGTTAACCATGACTAACTTTAGTATATCATAGAAATACATATAATTTTTATCAATCTTTTAAATCACATGTATTTTATTTGTTTATTTACTATGGTTTATGACCGCAGTCAGTAGAATTTTGAAATGCATAGCTAGTAATAGTTCCAAGCAACTTCCCGTGCATAAAAACAACGGACGCGCTGCCGCGCATCCGCTGTAAATGAAAGAAAGTACTTTAATGATATGTTGTCAATTTAAATGTATATTATTTCTTTTTCTTCTCCTCTATGACCTTATGCTTTTCTTCATCTCTGGTGTGCTCTATATGTAGAACCATGCCTGT
>ERZ773045.712-NODE-712-length-16216-cov-15.755461_pt1 | contig 16216 bp, 17 predicted proteins | sample MGYA00580635_ERZ773045 | MGnify/ENA primary metagenome ERZ773045 (study PRJEB29015, sample SAMEA2738115) | human oral metagenome | biome: human oral; feature: human-associated habitat; material: saliva | place: China | collected 2261 ...
CATGAAGCTCAACTCTTTCCTCAGATTGTAGACTTGCTTGAGAAGTTATCGAGCAGTTATCCACTCTATATCACCACTACAAAGAATACCCCTACCGCTCAAGATATGACTAAAAACTTGGGAATCCATCATTTCTTTGATGGCATTTATGGCTCCAGCCCTGAAGCACCTCATAAGGCAGATGTCATTCGCCAAGCCTTACAGACACATCAACTAGCACCAGAACAAGCCATCATCATCGGAGATACCAAGTTTGATATGCTTGGAGCTCAAGAAACAGGCATTCAGAAATTGGCTGTCACTTGGGGATTTGGAGAACAAGCAGATCTACTAAACTATCAGCCTGATTATATCGCTCACAAACCCTTAGAAGTTTTGAAGTATTTTCAATAATATAACGGAGACTGGGCAAATACTCAATTTCATACTCTTCGAACCACGTTAGTTTTCTCTGTAACCTCAACGCTGTGCTTTGAGTAACCTTCGGCTATCCTCCTAGTTTGCTCTTTGATTTTTATTGAGTATCAGAATAAAATGAAGCAAGTTTACACATAACAAAACGCATATTACCAAGGTTTTTCTATTCCTGATAATATGCGTTTTTTGATTGTAAATATTTTTTATTCAACGTGGGTAGTTTGATTGGCAAAGGCGATAATAGCTTGCTTCAACTCATCTCCACTAAGAGTGCAGAACTCTTCAATTTTTTGATCGATGGCTTCTAGAGGCATGACATTAACCTTACCAACGAAAATCTTATCCATAACCTGGTTATCAACAAGTTCGGTTGATACCAAGAGTTCTTCGTAAAGTTTTTCGCCTGGGCGGATTCCAACTTCAACAATTGGAATTTCGCTTTCGGTGTGTCCACTTAGAAGGACCATTTTCTTGGCCAAGTCATAAATCTTGACTGGTTTGCCCATATCAAGGATAAAGACTTCTCCATCCTTGGCATAGGCACCAGCATGGATAACCAAACGGCTAGCTTCTGGAATAGTCATAAAGTAACGGGTCATGCGGAAGTCTGTCACCGTTACAGGACCACCTTCAGCAATCTGACGTTCAAAGACTGGAATCACACTACCACGGCTACCAAGAACATTCCCAAAACGAACTGCACAGTAGGTTGATTGGCTACGTTGGTTAAAGCCAGTGACAATCAACTCAGCCACGCGCTTGGTTGCTCCCATAACATTTGGTGGATTAACCGCCTTATCTGTCGAAATCATAACCATCTTAGGTACTTTGGCTTCATCAACAGCCTTAGCAACGTTGTAAGTTCCACGGATATTGTTTTTGAAGGCTTCTTTTGGATTGCGCTCCATCATAGGAACGTGCTTGTGGGCAGCCGCATGATAAACAATAGCTGGCTTGTACTGCTCAAAGACTTGCAAGAGACGGTCATAGTCTTGAATGTCCGCAATCACAGGTACATAATCAATCCCTTGGAACTTACGAATCAATTCATGATAAACAAGGTAGATTGAATTTTCCCCATGACCGAGCAAGACGATGCGTTCAGGATTGAAACGACTAACTTGGCGACAGATTTCAGAACCGATTGAGCCACCAGCACCTGTAACCAAGATTGTCTTACCTGTCAGTTCTGCGCCCAGACGCGATTCGTCAAGACGAATTTCCTGACGTCCCAAAAGGTCCGTAATATCAATTTTTTGGAAGCCAGTACCTGCTGGGTGAAGTCCCTGAACAACGGTTTCAACCTTAGGCATCTTGTAACATTTGACACCCAGCTTATTACACATCTGCAAGATACGTTCATATTCTGACGGGTCAAGCGACGGAATCGCAACGATAACACGCTCGATTTGATGGCGTTTAGCTAATTCAGGCAGATCCTCATATGAACCCAAAACAGGAATTCCACCAAGTTTTTGGCCCTTTTTCTTAGCATCCTTGTCCAAAATACCGACAAGTTCTAATTCACTAGTTGGATGTTGGTAACTATCCATAAAGAGAGCTCCACCATCACCGGCACCAATCAAGAAAGTCCGACGGTGTTCTCCATCACCACTTCCCTTTTTGCGTTTGGAGTAGATTAACTGCCAAGTAATCCGTGGCAATAAAATCAAGAAAGTACTCAACAAGATAAAGAGAAAGATAAAACGGATAGAGAAGAGAGGCAAGAAGGCATAGCAGATACTATATGACAAGATACTGCTAGCAGTCACACCAAAAAAGATTTTCATGAAATCCGTAATCTTGCTGTAACGACTAATACTAGCGTTCAACCCCCAAAATCCAATCATCAATTGATAGAACAGGAAGGCCAAACTCGTATAGATAATGTAGTCAACAGGTGCTGGATTAATCAAGCCGTAGAATAAGATATAAGATACAATGATGGAAACCACCATACTCAAAATATCAAATATTCCCCAGAAAACCTGTTTTTGTTGTTTATTTAAAATTTCCACCAGATCAATCACATAATCTGTGAGTTTTTTATTCATAGAAATTTACTCCTCCTTAAAAGAGTTTTACTATATTGTTATTGTAGCATATTTTAATTTATTTGGCTTATTTTTCCAAATAAATTACTGTTCCCTTGTACTCTTTCTTCCATTTAAATCCTCTAATTAAACCTACAATCGTTCCAAGGCCATAAGCAAAGTGAATGGAAAATAAAAGAAAGGGCATCACAATTAGAAATCCATTTTTATGTTTTAATAAAGTCAGCAAAGTGAGTAATGACAAAAGTAGAAAATAGGCACCTAATAGTAAAGTTATGAATACGAATGTGATCGGTAACAATGCTAGACTAAACACAAGACTCAAAACAAATAAACAGGGGACATAGTGAAATAGTGATAAACACTTAGGCTGAACATGAGTTGTCAAGCCAATCCACAAACCATTTGAATACTTTTGATGCAGCATTTTCTTGAATGTTGGTCGAATATACTGATAAGATAGAATACTTGGGCTATAGCGGATTTTATAACCATGCTCTCGAATTCTATAATGAATATCATTATCTTCAGTTCGGCCAAGTTGCTCATTTACTAAACCAACCTTCTGAAAAACCTCTCGTTTATACATCCCATGAAAAATGGAAGAAACATATCTATCCTCAGAACTATTTCGGTAATTGGCAATACTACTGCCAAACATATTTTCCTCAACAAGATGCAGGGTCTCTGCCCATTTTCCCTTTCCTTCAACAATCGTCGGTCTAGGTCCCCCACAAACAGACTCACCTTGTTGAATAACAGCCACATTATTCATTACAAAACTCTCAGTAACTTTTGAATGGGCATCAATTTTTAAAATAAGGTCCCCTACAGAATGTTTAACGCCCAAGTTAAAACCACTAGCTTGATTTTTCTTAGGATTGTTATACAATCTGATTGAGTTAAACTCTGTGTCTTCTTTTATAAATTGCTGAATGATGGCTGTTGTCCCATCTGTAGACATAGCATTTATAAATAGAATTTCAATATTTTCTTTAGGATAGGTTTGATTTTTTAAGTCCTCAATTAGACCAGGCAGATATTTTTCTTCATTGTATGCACTGATTACAATGGATACGAGAAGACTTTCAACATTTTGAGTCACTACTACTCTCCTAAATTTTTCCTTCCACTATTTTATCATAATTTTCAAGACTTTCCCATTTTTATCTTGAAAGCCAGAAACCTTACTTGACATTATAGGGAAAAAGCCTTAAAATAAGCTGTTATTAAAATCAGCTAGGAGAGGTAATATATGAAAAAGCAATCACTCTTTTTTGTTCCAGGTATTATCCTGATTGGTGTTTCCTTGCGGACTCCTTTTACTGTTTTACCCATTATTTTGGGAGATATTTCGCAAGGGCTGGGAGTAGAAGTTAGTTCGCTTGGTGTCTTGACCAGCCTTCCTCTCCTCATGTTTACCCTCTTCTCGCTATTTTCTACCCGACTGGCTCAAAAAATCGGCTTGGAGCATCTCTTCACCTACAGCCTTTTCTTCTTGACCATCGGTTCTCTCATTAGACTAATCAATCTGCCTCTGCTCTATCTAGGAACCTTGATGGTTGGGGCAAGTATCGCAGTCATCAATGTTCTGCTTCCTAGTCTTATCCAAGCCAATCAACCAAAGAAAATTGGTTTTCTGACCACCTTATATGTAACCTCTATGGGGATTGCAACGGCTCTGGCCTCCTATCTGGCTGTGCCTATTACACAAGCCAGTTCTTGGAAAGGACTGATCATCCTCCTCACCCTGCTCTGTCTAGCAACTTTTTTGGTCTGGCTCCCAAATCACCGCTATAATCACAGACTGGCTCCACAAACCAAACAGAAAAGCAAAACAAAGGTCATGCGTAATAAACAGGTCTGGGCAGTTATTGTCTTTGCAGGTTTTCAATCCTTGCTCTTTTACACCGCTATGACCTGGCTACCTACCATGGCCATCCATGCAGGCCTATCCAGTCACGAAGCTGGCTTGCTGACTTCTATCTTCTCTCTGATTAGCATTCCTTTTTCAATGACCATCCCAAGCCTGACAACCAGCTTGTCAACTCGCAACCGTCAGCTCATGCTCACTCTAGTTTCACTGGCTGGTGTAGTCGGTATTTCCATGCTCTTTTTCCCAATTGGTAATTTCTTTTACTGGCTTACCATCCATCTCCTCATCGGAACTGCAACTAGCGCCCTCTTCCCTTATCTCATGGTCAACTTTTCACTCAAGACAAGCGCCCCTGAAAAGACTGCCCAATTGTCTGGTTTGTCTCAAACAGGAGGCTATATCCTAGCAGCCTTTGGGCCAACCCTCTTTGGTTACAGTTTTGACCTTTTCCACTCTTGGGTGCCAGCTGTAGCTGCCCTCTTACTCGTCGATATCCTGATGACTGTGGCCCTCTTTACAGTGGACAGAGCTGATAAAATCCTCTAAACTTCTAGTTTTGGCTAGAAGTTTTTTATATATAAAAATTTTACACATTTCTCTTGACAGGGCTTTCATTTAGATGTACAATGTATGTGTAGAAAAATTATATATAAAAATCTTACACATTAGAAAAGGAGGTTCCCCATGTACTTTCCAACATCCTCTGCCTTGATTGAATTTCTCATCTTGGCTGTACTGGAGCAGGATGATTCTTATGGTTATGAGATTAGCCAAACCATTAAGCTGATCGCTAATATCAAAGAATCTACACTCTATCCCATTCTCAAAAAATTGGAGGGCAATAGCTTTCTGACAACCTATTCTAGAGAGTTCCAAGGTCGCATGCGCAAATACTACTCCTTGACAAATGGTGGTATAGAACAGCTCGTGACCCTAAAAGATGAATGGGCACTCTATACAGACACCATTAATGGCATCATAGAAGGGAGTATCCGCCATGACAAGAACTGAATACCTGACTCAGCTAGAACTCTATCTCAAAAAACTGCCTCAGGCTGACCAAATTGAAGCCATGGACTATTTCAGGGAACTCTTTGACGATGCTGGAGTCGAAGGAGAAGAAGAACTCATCGCTAGCTTGGGAACTCCCAAAGAAGCGGCCCACGAAGTTCTCTCCAATCTTCTCGATAAAAAAATCAATGAAGCACCCGCTCAAAAGAATAACCGACAAATTTTGCATATCGCCTTGTTAGCTCTCCTTGCAGCACCCATCGGTATTCCTCTGGGAATCGCCATCCTCGTGTCCCTGTTCGCAATCCTTGTGGCAGCCTTGACTGTCATTCTAGCTTTCTTTGCGGTTTCCATACTTGGTATCATCGGCGGATTCCTATTTTTAGTTGAAAGTTTCACTGTTCTCGCCCAAGCCAAATCAGCCTTTATCTTAATTTTTGGTGCTGGTTTACTGGCTATCGGTGCTTCTTCACTAGTCTTACTAGGTATTTCCTATGTAGCCCGCTTCTTCGGTCTACTCATTGTTCGCCTGGTGCAATTTGTTCTCAAAAAAGGAAAGAGAGGTGACCAGCATGCGTAAATGGACAAAAGGATTTCTCATTTTTGGTGTGGTGACTACCGTTATCGGCTTTATCCTGCTTTTTGTAGGTATCCAATCTGACGGAATCAAGAGCCTACTTGCCATGTCTAAGGAGCCTGTCTATGATAGTCGGATGGAAAAACTGTCCTTTGGCAAGGAAGTCGAAAACCTAGAGATTACGCTCCACCAACACGCGCTGACCATCACGGACTCTTTGGATGATCAAATCCACATTTCTTACCATCCATCTATTTCTGCTAACCATGATCTTATCACAAATCAGAACGATAAAACGCTGAGCCTAACGGATAAAAAACTGTCTGAAACTCCGTTTCTATCTTCTGGAATTGGCGGGATTCTCCATATCGCAAGTAGCTACTCTAGTCGTTTTGAAGAAGTTATTCTCCGACTACCAAAAGGAAGAAGTCTAAAAGGAATCAACGTGTCAGCCAATCGTGGACAAACCACCATCATAAATGCTAGTCTTGAAAATGCAACTCTCAATACAAATGGCTATCTCCTCCGAATTGAAGGAAGTCGTATCAAAAACAGTAAACTCACAACCCCTAATATCATTAATATCTTTGATACAGACCTTACAGATAGTCAGCTAGAGTCAACAGAACATCACTTCCACGCTGAAAATATCCAAGTACACGGTAAGGTGGAATTGGTGGCGAAAACAGACCTACAACTGCTACTTTCCGAAGAAGAAAAACAAAGAATCAACTTAGATCTTTCAACAAAACATGGCTCTATTCTTCATTTTTTAAGAGAAGGAAGGCGTTCGTTTAAAAACAAAGAAAACAAAAATGAACGATTAAGCAATCCTTATAAAACAGAAAAAGCAGATGCAAAAGATCAACTCATGGCAAGAGCAGAACAGGATATCTATCTACTCAAATCAGAGGAACACGAGTCTTCTTCTAGAAACCGTTGACAAAAGCGCTTACATCTGCTACTATGGAAGCATATTTATCTAACTAAAAAGGAGGTTCTACCATGAAACAAGAATGGTTTGAAAGTAATGATTTTGTAAAAACAACAAGCAAGAACAAGCCTGATGAACAAGCCCAAGATGTTGCAGACAAGGCTGAAGAAACTATAGCCGATCTCGATACGCCAATTGAAAAAAATACTCAAGTAGAGGAGGAAGTCTCTCAAGCTGAAGTCGAACTGGAAAGCCAGCAAGAAGAGAAAATTGAAACGCCTGAAGACAGTGAAGCGAGAACAGAAATAGAAGAAAAGAAAGCATTAGATTCTACTGAAGAAGAGCAAGACCTTTCTAAAGAAACAGAAAAAGTCACTATAGCTGAAGAGAGTCAAGAAGCACTTCCTCAGCAAAAACCAACCACGAAAGAGCCCCTTCTTATCAGTCAATCCTTAGAAAGTCCCTATATCCCCGACCAAGCTCCAAAATCTACGGATAGATGGAAAGAGCAAGCGCTTGATTTTTGGTCTTGGCTAGTGGAAGCAATCAAATCTCCTACGAGCAATCTTGAAACAAGTAGCACACACAGTTACACAGCCTTTCTCTTGCTCATTCTGTTTTCTGCATCTTCCTTTTTCTTTAGTATCTACCACATCAAACATGCTTACTATGGACATATAGCAACTATGCATAATCACTTCCCTGAACAATTTGCTTCATTAAATCTCTTTTCGATTATCTCTATCCTAGTAGCAACAACACTCTTCTTCTTTTCATTCCTCTTGGGTAGTTTCGTCGTGAGACGATTTATCTACCAAGAAAAGGACTGGACGCTAGAAAAGGTTCTCCAACAATATAGTCAACTCTTGGCAATTCCAATCTTCCTCACTGCTATTGCTAGTTTCTTTGCCTTCTTTGATAGCCTACGATTTACAGCCCTCTTGTGTGTGATTAGCATTGGAATCATTCTGCTTGCTAGCCTTCATATCATTACAAGACCTAGTCAATCAAGTGAAACCGACTCCTTCTATCAGTTATTCTTATCTGTCCTTGTGAACGGAGTTATCATCCTCCTCTTCTTTGTAGCTGAAGTAGCACTGATTGGGGATTATCTTCGTATCTTGGCCTTTCTTTAAACTTCAATCCTGTCATCCATGGCAGGATTTTTCTATGCCAAAAAGCAAGTCGATTGACCTGCTTTACTCTTCTTGTGCTAATGTTTTAAAATCTTTTTCTAAGATGGGTTTTATTTCTATAGTTCAGTAGTATGATAACGTTGCTATGAAGTTTGTTATTCCAAATATTATGCAAACTAGTTATATGTAAAATTAAGATTAGAAACCACCAATCTCCAGTTGTTAACTTTTAATGAAATTCGTCCATATTAATAACTTTACTTGCTCTAGCAATAACATCCTTATCATGAGTCACGACAATAACAATCTTTTCCTCGTTCACTAATTTCTCAACCTCATTTAGAAATAATTCAGTTGAGTTTCTGTCCAAATTTCCTGTAGGCTCGTCAAATAGATAGATGTCCTTTTCTTGCGATAAACTCCTCATGAGTAGAATTTTTTGTTTCTGACCTTGCGAAATATTGGTGGCTTTCCCATCAATCTGATGACTCAGAGCTATATTGAGATTCAGACTATCAAGATTATTTGATTCATAGTTTTCCTTATTAAATAGGGTGAAATTAATATTTTTTGAAACACTTCCAGGGAATACATGAAATTCAGATGAATACACGCTTAAATAATCCAAAATATTAGTCTCCTCTAAAGTAGAAAAACTTTCCATTCCATTCAGTACAATATCACCCTCTGTTGGAGAAGATAATCCCTGAATAATATTCAAAAGGGATGATTTCCCAGTTCCATTGCCGCCTGTAATAACGGTTAATTCACCACTATTAAACTCGAAATCTAATTTATTAAACACCAATCTTTCATCCCATTTTTTACATAAATTCCGACATGACAATTGTTCAATTTTAGATACTGGAATGGTAGCAAGATTACTTTCCATCCCTACTTCCTCTAGTCCAATAAACTCAAAGGAATATTGACTTTTTTTCAATGCTACCCAAGATGTAATTAAAGAATTTAAAATGCTGGATAACAGTAATAGAATCAAAATACTATTTGCATACTCTGATATATGTGCGTAATCTCTAATGATATTCACAGTAGCAAGCAAAAATGAACCAGTTAAACCAATAAATATCTGCGTAGAAGCTAATAATCTATTGGTAATATGTGTACTATCTAGTTTCGTTCCCAACAGTTCATTGAGTCTTTCATCAAATTCTTTGATGAAGTCGCTAGATTTTTGGAAACTTATAATATCTTGCAAACCATAAATTGTATTTTCTACAAGAGAACTAAAGTTAGAACTCTTAGCAATAAATTCTCGTTGATTTTTTACAACTTTTCGTATCTCAAAATTGACATAGAAACCAAGAATAGCTATAGATACGCATGTAACTGCGAAAATAATAATATTCAATTTTAATAGCAATAACAGTAGCAAACAGAACACTAAAAGCTGTACCTTTAAGTAAAATTTTTGCATAATACCTGTTGCTGATAATAACAAATTCCAAAAATAACTACTAACGTACTCATAATTCTTAGTTAAGGAAAAATCATTTAATTGATTCTGATAAAAAGAGGACAGAATATCATTCAAGAAATCATTCTCAATCTTTCCTTTTAATCTCGTTTCTAATATAGAGAACTGCCAATACAAATATGAAGCTAATATTATTGAAGCTAGGGTAAATAGTTGAATACTAAACTGAATGTTAAGTAGACCAGACATTGTTATTTGTAGTAAAAAAGCAATAGCAATAGGTAAACTAATTTTAGCTAATCCCAAGAAAAAGATTGCAAACTTTCTCTTCCAACCAAGTGAAGCTAGAAATCTATGATATAACTTATCTGCATAGCTTATCGTAACAATATCTTTTCTATCTTCTGAATTAACACTCTCACTCTTTTGGGGAATTAAAACAATTCCTACACTCTGACTAAAAAGTTCTAATCTTGAAATTTTCTCAATTTCCTCATTTGCAGGATCAGAAACAATCAATGAACTACTGTCTCCATCCAACACGACGATATAATGAGGCAAGCTAGCTCTTTCTACTACCAGTAAATAAGGAAATGATACATTGTTTAACAAACTAGGAGTCTCAATTTGATAAGAATCCGCATCAATACCATAGCTTTTTAGTATATCTTCTATATCAAACAAAGACAGTCCTTGGTGGTTATTGTTATCAAATTGTAGACTATCTAAATGTTCTAATTTTGGGAAATAGTAAGAAATGATTGTCTTTACACAAGCCATTCCACAATCCAGCAAAGTTGCTTGTTTATAGTGACTAACCATTATTTTCTCCTTTTTCAACACTTATCTTACTATAACCATCAACTTCAATGACGCTATTCGAAGTTTGATTTGTCGTAGGAACCCTTAAAACTTCTCCTGTATTATTTGTATGCAAAGTATAGATTCCATCAAAATCTTTAGGAACTGTAATAGATACATCTCCAACAAGTGTATCTACAAAAATTTTTTCGAAAGTTGCATTTTTTCCTAAGGAAATGGTTACATATAACTTATCTTTCCCTTGTGAACTCAAAGCCAAATTAAAGCCATGTTGTGAAAATGGAATATATAGACTATCTGAACTCATTTTAACGTTTTTAGTTATGTTATTCACTGATTCTTCGGAAACTTTTCCTTCTATTTGAACACTTGTTTCATCTGATTCACTCTTGACAACTTTAACATCAATTGCTTGCTTTGAACCATAAAACTCTAACGTTTTAATACTTTTAGAAGAAAGAGCCCATGATTGTTTTACACTGATTGTCGTCTCTCCTCGTTTTAAGGTTAATAAAATTCCAGCCACTACAAACAGTAACAACAGCCCAATTACAATTCCTATTTTTTTCATCATTAGTACTCCTACTTAAATTCTTTTTTACTGAATACAACAAACGCAAGTACAATCACTGCTATACTTACCAATATAGGATAGCCTACATTCGTAAGGGTAAATTGACTTACTCCAGGGGAAGTTTTCAAATTTAAAGTCATTAATAAATAGTCTCTCACACTCTCACCAGAGTTTGGAAGGACATAAACCAATAGGTTATCAAACAGTAAAATATAGAGTATATAAATCATACATGATTCATAAACCTTATCAAATATTTGAAAAATTAATAATGAGATACTGATAATAACCAAATAGTATGGTAGTTGATGTAAAAATGTCGAAACAATCAACACCAAGTCTCCCTCCAAATAGACGAGGGCTGTTAAACTATAAAAAATAGTTACATATAGGAAAGACAAACAAAAGGCTCCCAAAGTTTTATATAAAAATAACTTCCAACGTTGTTTTTCTTTTGTGAGGAGAATGTTAATCGTACGGAAACTATAATCTTCCCCCCAGAAAAATAAATTAGTAGAGATAAAAAGCAAAGGAATAAAACCACTCACATTTGAAATCAATACTCGAAATGCTGGTTCATCTTCATTCGATGACTTAAAAAATAAGGAGAATAACAAAATCAATAATCCTATCAACAAACTAGGAAGTACTCCTCTTTTTTCCCAGTAAAATTTATACATATCTGCTTTAAGAGAATTCATGACTCTCCTCCTTTCTTAAATCATCAGATAATATTATGCAAATAGTAGTCCTCAAAGCGTTCCTTCTTAATATAAATATCCTGTATCACTAGATTTGAAGCAACACTATATTCCAATATAACCATTAATTTTTCCTTTTCTGGCACAACCAGATAGTCATCCTGCTCAAAATGAACAATACCCTCTTCTTTTAAAAACGTTTTTAGAATCTGATTAGCACTCGTCTTAAGGAAGAGCTTTTCCGACAAATCATTTGCTAGCTCTTTTGAACTCATCACATTTAGAATTTTTCCCTTTTTCATAATGATATACTTATCTGTTATAAACTCCAACTCCGATAGGATATGGCTTGAAATCAAAAAGGTAACTCCCAACTGATCCCTTAAATTCAAAATCATTTTTCTTAAATCTGAAATCCCTTGAGGATCTAAACCATTCACTGGTTCATCTAAGATAATAAGCTCTGGATTATCCAAAAGAGCAATTGCTATCGATAGTCTTTGCTTCATTCCAAGGGAATAGTTTTTTACTTTTCGATCCCATGACGGTTCAGGCAAGTGAACCAATTCCAACATTTTTATGATATCTGTCTTTAAACCAAATCTTGTTTTATAATATTGCAGGTGTTGACGTCCAGTCAAGTTTGGATAGAGAGCAGGTGATTCGATAATACTACCAATCTTATGCTGCGAAACACTCTCAATTTCTCCCTTATCAGCTTGAATTAGTCCTAGAAGAATTCTCATTAAGGTTGTCTTTCCTGCACCATTTTCACCGATAAGACCACATATTTCCCCTTGCTCAATATCAAAGGAAATATTATGGAGAACCTGTTCTTTCCCATATGTTTTATCAATATTTTTAAGACTTAAAATCACACGATTCATAGTTTCTCTCCGTTCATTATATTAAAAAGTCTCTGACAAGGAATGAACCCTGCCAGAGATTTTTAGCTTACGTTAACTCCAGCAGAAGAATCCAATACCTGCAATCATTCCATAAATACCGAGTGGTGAAACAGCACAAAATTGCCCTGCCACAATGTGTTTTTTATGTTTATTACTTAGTTTTTTCATTACTTAACCCCCCTTTTAATCCCAACAAAATATGCCTACTCCATATCCAAGACCTATAATACAAAAGCGACCTGCTACAATGTGTCTTTTGACACGTCCAGTTAGTTTTCTCATCAGAAAACCCTCCTTTTAAAAATTTTTTATAATAACCAAATGAGATTCTCATTTCAGTCATTTATTAACTGTTTTAAATCTTTAGACAAGATTTCTTCGCTTCCTTGTTCTACATAAATTTGTTTCACTACACCATCTTTATCCACTATAAAGATAGTTGGAATAGCTTTTACATCAAAAAACTTAAAAGCTTGTAAATCTTGATCTATATAAACTGGAAAGGTAAAACCCTGATTCCTTAAAAATTGATGAGAGGTTTCAAGTGTTTCACGTTCCCCATCAACTATATCCACCATAAAGAAATCAACTTTATCTTGGTATTTATCATAAAGGTGCTGAATGATTGGGAGCTCTTTTTGACAATCAGGACACCAACTAGCCCAGAATACCACAACCTTTGGTCTAAACTTATAATCTGATAGTTGAACCTGTGCTCCCTCATTGGAGGTTAACAATGCATTCTTGAATGTTGTATTTTTAGTTTTTGAAATATATTGTTTTATTTCCTCTTCTTTTTTTAAGAGAAGCTCTTGTTTTGTTTCTTCTTGATGATGAGATTCCTGGTTTTGATAGTAAAATCCTGCTAAAAATAAAGTTGCTATCACAAGAAGAACCATTGTCTCTACAACATGTTTTTTTGACATCATGGATCGTCCTCCACTTCTGAAATTTTAAAACTTTCGATAATAGATAATTCTTCTGGTAAGATTAAAACTCGCTCTTCGCCTGCATCTAAAATAGCTAAACGGAATGGTTCCTTATTCAACTCTATTTGTACCAACTTTTGCTCCGCCGTGTTATTTCGAAACAGCAAACTGTGGCGAGTTTGTGTAAACGTCTCTAGCGAGATACTAAAATCTTCCATTTCTATCTCCTATCCATAAAACCAAAAACTAAGACTTAAGAATACTTCAAATCCAAACATTTTTCTTTCCTCCTTATCTCTTGTTCTTTATGATTAAAGTATAGCGCTTTCAAAAATAAAAAAACATGACAAAAATGTCATGTTAGCTCTCCATTTCCTCAAAAGTTTTTAAATCTTTTTCTTTTTCTCCCAATATACGCGCTTCTAGCACTTGGTCTCCAAATGCTTGAGCACAAATAATAGCTCTATCGTATAAGCGGATGGCTTTTTCCTTATCCCGTTTATGAAATAAGGTATACATAGCTTCAAGCATATCAACAATTGGCTTGTTTTGAAAATCCTGCGATAAAATCATCAGCTTGTTCATCGCCTTAACATAAGGCTCAAAAGTGGAGTAAGATTTTTCCATCCATTGAACAGCTAAAGAATCAAGCACTGTTCTCTTTAACATATAAGCTGTCTCTAAATCGGATGAATTTGTTTCTCTTATAAGTTTTTTAGAAAGCATCCAAAACAGTTCATGATGATACCCAATCGGTCTTGCTAAACACGAAACAAAGTACAATTTTATCAGAAGCAAATCATTCACCGAATAGTTTTTCCTTATCTTTACTTGTTCAAAATATTCATCCAGCAAAGCATCGCCAAAACCTGCATCTTCACTTACAAAGACATCAAAACTAGCTTGTAAGGCACTAACTGCAATCTGCTCATCCTCAGGTAGACTGTCATAATAGTGTTCGTAAACTCTTTCAAACAACTCTTCCTTAACTTGGATTCTATCATCATCTCCATAAGTTTGAAACTTAATGAGTTTATCCTTTAATATCAAGTACTCGGAGGGTAAAATCATATGATCCATATCTACTATATGTGAAATTGAACAGCCTAGTTTGTAAGCTATATACTCTATCTTGGATAAACTCGGGGAAGACTGGCCTGATTCAATCCGTGCTAATTGGCGCACCGTTATCTCAGTTTCATCATCACAAAGAGTTTCACGAGTGATATGTTTCATCTCTCGCAACATTCGGATTCTTTTACCTACTTCCTTCTTGATATCCATCTTAAAATCTCCTGATAATTAGTTACCGAATAATATTATATTTTTTATATTATGCTGTTTTTTATTGAACTAAGCAATTCTTAAAATTTTATATTACAAAACTTAACAAGACTAAACCATATTTCGCACGCTAAATAGCAATTGACCTGCTTCTGCTTTACTTTTCTTGTGCTAATGTTTTAAAATCTTGTCCTAGGATGGGCTGTACTTCTAATTGATTGGCATCTAGTTGGTGGTAAAATTCTGATGGTAGTGACTCTAGGAACTTTGCATAGTCCAAGCGAGCGATAGCTTCATAGTCTTCTGGTTTAGAGCCATCTCCTGTGATTTGAACCAAATCAATCTCCCACTGCACTTCCTTATCCACCAATTGCTCAATATAGGCAGCAGGAACAAATGGTTCTCTCGGTAAAACAGTCTTGACGCCTTGGGCCAGATGGTAAACACCGTGCACTTTTCCTTCTCCATCCTGATAGAAGGAAACTCTTGCAAAGTAGGCATCTGTCTCTTGAACCGCACGTACACGCGCTTCAAATTGAGCCAAGCCATCTTCCTCTAAAAAGCTTCTCAAGTCCTCATGACTAAAGAAAACAGGATTAAAAATTCCTTGGCAAATCGTAAAACGGGCTGCGGTGTCTGCCAGATAGGCTTGAATACTTGCTTGGAAATAAGCTTCAAAATCAAAACCATCTAGTCCTTCAATCTCAGTTCCTGTATAAGCAAGTAGGGCTTCTAAAAATGACTTGATGATCTGCCAGTCTGTCTTCGTGAGTAGGGCAGGAAGATCAATACGGTAAGCCTTGTGATCATCAGCATAACTGACTTTAAAGAGAAATTGCGATTGCCCCACTATCGCACACTCGATATACTCAAGACGGTTGAGAGGCTGACGGAGATAGACTGCATCATAACTATGCGACTCCAAACCATCTACCAAGGCCAAGATAGACTTGGCAGTCAAAATTTCCTGTTCTCCTAAAATGCTCTGTTTATTTGGAATAAAAAATGTTTTCGTCATAACTGGACTCCTTTGAAATCGTTTACATATAGTATACCTTATTTTTCTGAAAGATACAGAAACAAACTTTAGATTTTTGAGTAAAAAGCATAGAAAAACAGCCCCTGAGGACTGTTTGATCTTATACAGTAGCTGCTTGATCCAAGCTTTCACCGATAGCGGCTAGGCGCTCGACAACTTCAGCTTGTGTCAATTCATTTTCTGAAACATAGCGGTTACGTGGGTGAACACGGCACTCGTGTGAGCATCCACGAAGGTACTTGTCTTCATTTTCTTCTGATGTCAAGATACGACGGTTACAGAATGGATTTCCACAGTTGACATAACGTTCACATGGTGTTCCATCAAACCAGTCTTTCCCTACGATAGTTGGGTTGACATGGTTAACATCTACGGCAATACGCTCGTCAAAGACGTACATTTTCCCATCCCAAAGCTCACCTTGAACTTCTGGGTCTTTACCGTAAGTTGCGATTCCTCCGTGCAATTGGCCAACATCTTTGTAGCCTTCACGGACCATCCAACCTGAGAATTTCT
>ERZ773045.715-NODE-715-length-16158-cov-26.206173_pt1 | contig 16158 bp, 10 predicted proteins | sample MGYA00580635_ERZ773045 | MGnify/ENA primary metagenome ERZ773045 (study PRJEB29015, sample SAMEA2738115) | human oral metagenome | biome: human oral; feature: human-associated habitat; material: saliva | place: China | collected 2261 ...
TGGAGGGTCGCGTGGACCGCTCCACCTGGCAGATTCCCGCCATCTTCTCCCTGATTGGTTCGCTGGGCAACGTGCCGCTGGCCGACCTGGAGCGCACCCTGAACCTGGGCGTGGGCATGATCGCCATCGTTGACCCCTCCGTGGCTGAGGCAGCTACCAAGCGCCTGAACGACCGCGGTATCCCCGCCTGGATCATGGGCGACGTTGTGGCTGCCGGTGACCCCGAGCCCAATAGCGCCGACTACATTCAGGGCGCTAAGGGCGTGGACGGCGGCGCGGTTCGCCTGCTGGGTTCATACGCTTCCTAACGTACTTGAGCGATCATGAGACCGTACCAGAGGGCCGGGGTGGCTCCACTCGTGTGGGACCACCCCGGCCCTCTGCGTGCCGGATTATCGTGGGCTTCGGTTATTCCGCCATTTTGGCTTCTCCATGGAATCCCTTTCTCCACTTTCATGACACTCTTAGTTTTAATTCACGTTCTTTTAACTCTCTTTATTTTAATGACAAGAACATTTTCTCTGCATTAAAGTGCTTACACTATAGTGCTAATAAGCGCCCGGGTTCGAATCGGGACTGCACCACCCACCTATTGAGTACTTAACTTTCAACCTTAAGCTCAGAACTCCTTCAGCCGCGGGCAGGCTATTCCATTCCACAAGGAAAAATTCACATCTTTAATATAAAAAATATAGTTGAGATATACCTCAATCTCTTCTTTAGGTGATAGCTTAATGGGGTACCTTTATACGCCATCCAAAAGATATGCGCGATTCCATGCTTCTTAGCGTATCGACGGAAAATCTTTTCCTGCGTTCCTCGGTTTACGTCGCTTAGCAATACCTAACCGTAGACGAAAAACGCAGGACGGCTCCGGTACACACCACACTATCCGCATACTCTCAACTCATCAGGAGATTTCTCATGAAGCTCCACTGGCCCGTGCCCTCAGCCGTCCACTCCACAGCGTCACACAGAGCCAACCACCCCACCGTCATGAAACCCTTCCGCGCAGGCCTCGCCCTGCTGGCCACAGGCTCCCTCATCTTCGGCGGCAACCTTCCTGCAGCCCTTGCGCAGGCGCCCCACGAGGATGCCACCCAGACCGACCAGGCCGAGGCTGCCGCTCCCGCTTCCCCTTTTAGCGTTCCCACCAACGCGGGATCGCCCCAGGGTGCTCCGCGAAGTGCTGCTCCCGGTTCCCTTCCCCAGCAGAAGTTTGATCAGTTCATCGTCACCTACACCGACGATGCAAAGCAGCGAGCCGAGGAGCGTAGCGGAGATGCTGAGGTGGCCGGAGGAGTAACCCCCGGTGACCTGGACAGCGGCATCCAGCAGACCATCGACTCCTCCGCGGCTTCCCTCGAAACCAGCGGCGGGGTTGTCCGCACCACCACCTCCAACGACGCAATTGTCCAGACCTCCAAGAAGCTGGATAAGCAGCAGGCCCAGGAGTTCATGGACCGTTTGGCTTCCAACCCCAACGTGGCCTCCGTGGAGCCCGACTACGTCAACTACCCGGCGGTCGAAAGCACCTTCGTCTTCAACGACCCCCTGTATTCCAAGCAGTGGAACCTCACCAACCCCACCGTCGGCATCGGCAACACCGGCAACGCGCGCCTGTATCGCGGCCTGAAGACGACCGTTGCGGTGATTGATACCGGTTACACCCGCCACCCCGAGCTCATCCACTCTCTAGTGCCGGGTTACGACTTCATTAGCAATCCGGTGAGCGGCCGCGACGGCAATGGCCGCGACGCCGACCCCACTGACGAGGGCGATCAGGCTCCCTTCAACCTCTGCGGCGACATGCAGAACGCACAGATTTCAACCTGGCACGGCACGCACGTTGCCGGCATCATCGCCGCACGCGGCCAGAACCGCCAGGGTATTGCGGGTGTCTCTGACTTGGCCGCCATCCAGCCGATTCGCGTGCTCGGTCGATGCGGTGGCCAGACCTCGGACATCGCCGACGCCATCATGTGGGCGGCGGGCGGTCACATCAACGGCGTTCCCGATAATAAGCATCCCGCACAGATTATCAACCTGTCCCTGGGCGGCGTTCGAGCATGCCCCAACGCCTACCAGAAGGCCATTAATTTCGCGCTCTCTAGGGGCGCTATCGTGGTCGCAGCCGCCGGCAACGCCGGGATTGACGCCTCGCAGTTTGCTCCGGCCAATTGCAAGGGCGTCATCGCGGTGGGTAACAGCACCAAGAACGGCACCCGCGCATCGGACTCGAACTACGGCAAGACCGTTACCGTCTCTGCCCCGGGTACCGATATCCTCTCTCTGGGTATTGACAGCATCAACCGCCCCAACGGCAAGTACAACTACGTCTACAGGAGCGGCACCTCCATGGCGGCACCGCACGTGTCCGGTATCCTGGCTCAGCAGTTTGTGAACGGCGCAAACGTCAGCCGCCAGAAGGTCTACAGCTCCGCTTTCAACGCCGCGGCCAACCCGATTAAGTGCGACAAGGGCTACTGCGGACGCGGTATCATCAGCAGCCGTAAGATTGCTCAGTACGTAGGCAACCTGGACGCGCAGGGCAAGATGTCCTTTAGCCGTCCGCGCACCATTTACACCTCCAGGGTAATTACCTCCGCCCACCGCACGGCCCTGTCCGATATTGATGCGCAGGATACCTCCGTTGAAGTTCAGGGCGGGCAGGCCCCGGATAGCGCCGAAGAGCCGGCTACGATGACCAACGATAACGCAGAGGCCATCAACCCCGATGCCGTCTCGGCCGACGCAGATTCCTCCGAGGAATCCGGCACCCAGTCGCAGGATGCGAACGACCTGAGCGACGACGGGGACTCCCAGCAGGATGGGGACTACACGATGACTTCCCCCGTGCAGAAGCCCCGTGAGGCCGGCGAGCTCACCCTGGTGAGCTAAGCCCCCCCACATCGGGCGGGCTCTACCTTCTGGACGAGCACTTTAAGCGCCTAATCCCGTAAGCCCGGTTGGGCATCAGGCGGGGCTCGGTGAAGGATCCTTCACCGAGCCCCGTCTTTGCCGTTCCCAACCTAACACCCCGCGCTCTCGGTGCTCTCGGTCCCCTCATGCCACGACCCATCAGGTGGTGTTCATGCACTACCCGGCGGAATGGTGCTTGCGATAATGCGATACTTTATTCCTAAAATATCAATTCTGCTATGCAACTATTTATGCCGGGCTGAGGAATATCTAAATCTTTACTTTAATCTCTCAATATTGTCTTGACTAGGCAATTCTTTATTTTTATCCCAAAATCAAAAAAATACATTAGCTGTGCCACATTCCCGGTTTTTTGGAGCTTTACCATGAGGGAAAGGTGCTAGGATAGCAATATCTCACCGCATAAACCACTTCCGAAATAAACTCCTCCAGGGGCTTAGAAAACATTGCACATTAATGCAGTAATGTGCATTTTTCTTTCCGTTACCGCACTGCCAACGCGGCACACAAAGAAATATAAATGTTTTCCGAAAAGTGCATTTATGTGAGTGGGTCATCCTCACCAACTGCCGCTTCCGGCACTCACATATGCAAAGGACCCCGATGTCTTTTACCACTCATCCCTCCTCGCGCCGCATCGCACGCGTCGCACTGAGCATGGGAACCGCCGCAGCACTCGTGGCCTCCCTGGGCGCACCCGCAACCTTCGCGGCTCCCGCCCAGACCAGCAACGCAGCTCGCGCCGCAGCACACACGACCATCTCCTCCCTCAGCTCCGATCAGCAGAAGGCAGGTTTCAACCGCTTCGTCATCACCTACACCGATGACGCATTGAACGCCGGCGGCATCAACTGGGCAAGCCCCGCGGGCACCCATGTTGCCACCTGGAGCGATTCCCTCTACTCCGGCATCACCGCCGACGTGCAGAAGATCGACGACCTACTCAATGTCAAAACCAACTACGTGCGCACCACCTCCCAGAAGGCAACCGTGGTGACCACTTCTTCCAAGCTCACCGCAGAGCAGGCGGAGAAGTACATGGCGGCGCTGAGCTCCAACGCCTCCGTCGCCTCCGTCGAACCCGATCTGATGCGCCGCTCCAGCACGCGCCGCCAGGCCACCAGCACACTGGCCAAGGCCGCAAGCGCTTCGAAGACCCCGGCTGCCGTTACCCCGAATGACACCCTGTACCCCCAGCAGTGGAACCTACACGATGCCAAAGGCATCTCCACTCCCGAGGCCTGGGCCACCACCCAGGGCTCCGGCGTGACCGTTGCTGTGATTGACTCCGGCATCGTCAAGCACCCGGACCTCGACGCGAACGTTCTGCCCGGCTACGACTTCATCACCGAGCCCTCCATCGCCCGTGACGGCAACGGCCGCGACGCCGACCCCACCGACCAGGGTAACTGGGAAGAAGCAGGCGTCTGCGGCGCTGACTCTGAGGCAAGCGAGTCGAACTGGCACGGCACCCATGTGGCCGGTTCCATCGCCGCAATCATGAACAACAAGCGCGGCATCGCGGGTGTGGCTCCCAACGCCAAGATTCTGCCCCTGCGCGCCCTGGGCATGTGCGGCGGCTACGACTCCGATATCGCGGATGCCATGGTGTGGGCCGCGGGCGGCACCGTTGAAGGCGTGCCCGCCAACACCCACCCCGCCCAGATCATCAACCTCTCCCTCGGTGGCGAGGGCACCTGCCCCGCGACCTACTCCAAGGCCATTGCCGAGGTGAATAAGCGTGGTGCCATTCTGGTGGTTGCCGCCGGTAACGACAATCAGGACACCTCCAAGATTGCCCCCGCAAACTGCGGCGGTTCGATCGTGGTTGGCTCCACGAATCAGAAGGGTCAGCGCAGCGATTTCTCCAACTACGGCAAGATCGTTGATGTGAGCGCCCCCGGCGACGGCATCATGTCTACCGTGGACCTCGGCACCACCGTATCCACCGGTGCCGGCTACACCGAGTACGACGGCACCTCCATGGCGGCTCCCCAGGTGGCCGGCATCATCGCCCTGCTGAAGTCCGTGGACCCCTCGCTGACCGCCGATCGTGCAAAGCAGGTCCTCAAGCAGAGCGCAAAGCCGCTGACCTGCAATGTGAACGCATGCGGTGCGGGCATCGCGAACGCCGCGAGCGCTCTGGAGGTCCTGCAGGGTAAGAACGCTACCCCGGCGCACCCCAAGCCCAAGCGTGCACCGAAGTACCCGACCCGTGCGGCTCGCACCGGTTACGTGACCAACCCGACCACGAATCACAACCCCCCGTTCCTGATTACCCCGCACGGCCTGATTCCCGGTCAGTAATTCGGTGAGCTCTCACCCCTCTGTCTTCCGGCGGCGTTAGCCGCGGGAAACCTCAAAGAATGACAATCACAAAGCCCCCGCCGGGTACGTCCCGGTGGGGGCTTTGCGTGAACAGAACACCGCACGCATCGGGTGCGGTTTGATATCTCCCGGCCGTCCTCACGACTAACGAGCGGGAGAGGCTGAGGGCTCGAACGGTAATCCGTCCAGCGCCGGTTGGCTACCGAAACGGGCCAACCGGTCTAGGTGGACCGGGTGCGCGAGCCGCGCAGGCCGGCAGCTTCCAGTCGAGCCGATTCGTAGCTGAGGGCGCGCAGACCAGAAGGAGACACTCCGCCGGAGCGTAGAACCACAGGCGCCTGCTCCCGGGCCACACCCCAGTACGAGCCACCGTGAGCCTGATTCTGTGCCCGGCCCGCGGGGATCCGGGTGGAGTCGGCCTTTCGCGTGCCGGATTCTTGCGAGGGCTTATCCGCGAACACCCAGCGGCGCTGAACCGCAAAGCTCACCGGAATCAGGATGAGCTCGGTCAGAATCTTGGCCACCAGCAGGGACGCGCCCAGCCCGGTCAGGGCTTCCATGAGGGCCGCATTGGCGGCGAGGATGCACACCGCCAGCGTCGCGTATCGCACCAGCGAGGAGGAGGTCGAGGGCCGCGAGCCCCCGTCATGCATAATTATGCGATTGACTGTGAAGTTCGTCAGCGCCGAGATGACGCGTGCCCCCACCACTGCCCCCAGGAGCGGAACCCCCAGAGCCACGAGCGCGAAGAGCGCGAGCGCATCCACCAGGAACCCGGTCACAAACGAGGACGCCAGGAAGAGCAGCAGCGGCGCGTAAATACGGGCCGAATCCTGCAGGGGCCTGAAGTGGCTGGTCGGGTTACCCGGCTCGTACACCTTGACGATGGGTACCTGCACCAGCTCCACCTCGGCGCGCGTGGCGCGCAGCAGCATGGAGAACTCGTACTCGTACTTATCACCCGGAATCTGTAGCAGCCAGTCCAGGATCTGCGGAGTAAAGGCACGCAACCCGGTCTGCGTATCGGCCACGTGCTTTCCGGTGGCTAGGGCGAAGAACCCAGCGGTTGCGCTATTGCCGACCTTTGAGCGCAGCGGAACCCTGGTGCCTTCCTCACCCGCATCCGGGTCGGGCAGGATGCGCACACCCAGGACGATGGCCCGCTGTCCGGAGGCGGCCAGGCTCTCGGCGCGCACACCCACTCGGAAGATATCTTGGGGTAGGTGCTGGCCGTCCGCATCCGCGGTCACGAGAATTTCGCCGGGGCGATTGGTCTGGGCCCACTCGATGCCGGTACGCAGGGCCGCGCCCTTGCCTCGGTTGACGGTATGGGTCCGAACGATGGCTCCATCCAGGTGTAGCTCGGCAAAAATTGGCGCATAGGTACTGCCGGATCCATCGTCAATCACGAGGATCTCTGCGCTCGCGTCTTGCGCCTTTAGAGCGTGTGCAAGACGAACAAGAGACTGGTCAGGCTTATATGCGGGAATTAGAATAATCATGATGCGCTCCCGGCAATGTAGAGAATGTCACTGGTTCCACGCTCCTTCGTGCCACCCTGGGGGCGGTTGACCAGCTGGTTGTTGAAGACCATGGCGGAGGAGCCACCACCGTCCAGGTTGTAGGCGCTCACGCAACCCAGGTCCTTGAACATCTGCGCGAACTCGGTCATGGTTACGCCGCGCGAATAGTTGGTGGAACGGCCATCGACCACGATGAAGACCAGGTGGTTGGCGCCGAGCACACCCACACCGGTTCGAGGCTGGTTACCCTGAATCGAGTGGTTACCGAAGTTGGTGTCCACCTCAACGCTGTCGATGCCATCCACGATGGCGGAATCCTTCACCAGGGCCGGGCCGAAGGAGAGGGTGTTCCACACACCCTCGTTGACGAGGGTCTGGGCGTTGGTTGCGGTTTCGTCGTAGAGCTTGACGGAGCCGTCGCGGTAGAAGGCGAGGCCTTCACGTGCACCGGAGTCCCGGTAGACAACACCGTTTCGGATCACGATGCCGGTGGTACGGAAGCCGTAGTAGTCGCCGTTAATGGCCCAGATGCCGTTGTGCTCCGAGGCGATATTCGAGGGGGTATCAATGATGTTCTGGCCGAACTTGTTGTTCGCAAAGGCGCTACGCAGCAGGGTCGCGTTATCGAGCTTGATGTCCGCGACGAAAGAAACAACCGCGTCGGAGCCGCTACCGGTGGTGGTGGAGGTGATGGTAATCGAGCCTTCGTTAGCGGTGAGGCCCTGGCCATCGATTTTCACCCCGGTCAGTTCGCTAGGGCTTGCGGTGGCGGAGCCGGATGCCGAGGCGTTCGCCTGGGCCGCGGCCGCCTCGTAGGCGGTGGTATCTTCGATCTCGGTGTGCTCTGCCAGGTAGCGGTTGTAGGCCCAGCCCGCGCCGCCGCCAACAACGGCGAGCGCGCCGAGGCCGCCTCCGATAAAGATACGGCGGGTGAGCTTCTTCTTGGCAAGCTTCTGTTCTACTGCGGCTTGCTCTGCGGCGGTTTGTTCTGCCGCGGCCTGGGTGGTCTGGTTGCTGTTCTGAGTCATGTTCTGTTCGTTATTCATGACTCTAGATTGCCCGTGTACTCTCAGCGCCAGGCATGACTAAGCTGTACCTCAGCTATGTATGCTTATTCAGCCGAAATTATTTTATGCAGGGGTGTTCCGTCTTTCGAGGCCTCCGGCGGAGCGGTCTCCTTCGTGTTTTTCTCGGTTACGCGTCCCCTTATCCGCGCTCCTCCCGGGGCTCGTCCTCTCGGCTTGGGGTATTGAGGGCACGAAAAAACCGGCTGAGCACCCCGTGCGGGGCCTCAAGCCGGTTCATCATCTGTAGAATACGCTCGGTCGATACCTACCGAATCATTCCGCGTATCCCTATGCCTCATCCTCGTAGGAAGCGTACTTTTCAGCGTATGCCGAGTAGTCGTCCTCGTCGTCATAGCGGCGGCGGGACGAATCGGAGGACTTGGTATTCTTCGCGCTGCTGAGCTCACGCTCGAGAGCGCTGTAGTCGGTCTCGGGGCTGAAGTACTTCATCTCCCGAGCCTGCCTTGTTGCTTTAGCCTTCTGACGGCCGCGCCCCATGGCGTGACCCCCTCTTTCATCCTGTCCGAAGCTACGGGCGCGCGGGGCACGCCCTCCCTCGGATCGTTCTACAGTCTTTACTACACTATAGAGTACCCTGTTTTGACGTTCAATGTCGCGCTCTGCAACACGTATTTTACGGAGCGGAGCACCCCTATGCACCAGAACATCCGTTTTATTTTTCTCGCTCTCGGCTCTCCACGCACGGAACCCCGCATCGAAGGCATACTCAGCTTCGAAGCGGGGTTCGTGTCTCTCGAGCGGCTCACTCACAAGACCGGCATCGAGAGAATCAGCCGCACCGGTCATGACCTCCGGCGCGGGGTCTACGGGATTCCCAAGTTCCGGGCCCTAGCTTGCGGTGAAACTACCCAGCGAGGTGGCGTTCGAGGCCACGGAAGTGCTGGAGGCATCCACGCTATCGGTCGTGGTGTACACCGTGTAGCTCTGGCCCTTGGTGATATTGGCGCTGGAAACCAGGATCAGTGCGGTGTTGGAGTTGGTCACCTTGTAGTTGGCCACCACCTTACCCGAGGAATCGGCCACCTGAATGGTCGTGCCGCTGCTGACATTCGACAGGTTCGTCAGCTTCACGTAGCCGCTGGTGGAGGAGGAGGATGCGGGCGCCTCGAACATGTCGCCGGAGTTACCCGCAACCACGGTCGTACCGTTGAGCAGCAGGTCGCCGTTGGTATCCAGCGAGGTGTTACCGCCCGTGAACGGACCGTTCACGACCAGGGTGCCGCCCGAGAGGGCTGCCGTACCGTTGGAGTCGATGCCGTCGCCGCTTGCGTTCACGGTGACAGTACCACCGGCAATGTTGATGGTCGCGTCGACAACCTCGAAGGTGCCGTGGCCACCGCCCATGCCACCGCCGCCACCGGCCGGGGGCTGACCCATGTTACCGGAGGGCGCCTGGCCACCTGCCGGGGGCTGACCGCCCTGCGCTGCATTACCCTGTGCCGACTGGCCGCTCTGGGTATTCTGCGCGGTCTGGCTGGTCTGCGCGGTCTGGCTGGTCTGCGCGGTCTGGCTGGTCTGCGTAGTGGAGCTCGACGTCGACTCGGTGCTGGATGAGCTGGAGGTGCTGTACGAGGCGTTGATGCCGTCATCGGAACTGGTCACGTTCACGGTACCGTCCAGGATGTTGATGTACTGCGCCTCGATACCCTCGTTCGACTCGGTGATGTTCAGGGTACCGCCCGAAATCTCCAGCACGCGCTCGGCCTTGAAGCCGTCGTCACCGGCGGAGATGTTCACGGTACCGCCGCTCAGGCGGACCCAACCGCGGTTGCCGTCGGTGTCATTGGTAGCCTTGATGCCGTCCTTGGTTGCGGTCACGGTTACGGTACCGTCCAGGATATCGACGTAATCCTTACCCTTGATGCCGGTGTTCGCGGCGGTCACCTCCAGGGTGCCGGAGGCGATGACCAGGCCGTCCGTGGTGTGGATACCCTCTTCGTAGTTGCCCTCAACCTTCAGGGTGCCCTCGCCGGCAAGGGTCAGGTCACTCTTGGAGTAGATGGCTGCGTCGGGGCTGCCGCTGGCGGTATCGGAGTAGGAGGAGCCGTCAGAGACGGTGTTCGTGCTACCCGAGGCGGTGTAGATAACGACCTCGTCTGCCTCAACCACGTTGATTGCCGCACCGGTGGAGTTGGTGATAGTCGCGTTATCCAGGATCAGGCGGACCATGTCACTGTCGGCTGCCTCAACCTTGACCTGGCCGCTATAGGTGCCGCTCAGGCGGTAGTTACCCGCCTTGGTGATGGTGATGACGCCATCGCTGACGGTCACGCCGTCGGTCGCGGTCGGGTTCGAAAGATCGATAGTAACTTCGCTGGAGGAATCCCAGGTCAGATCCTTCGCGGAGTAGTGGGTGTCCTCGGCGAGCTTCGCGCCGTTCTTCACGTCGGTAGAGAAGGAATCGGCGGTCTTCGACTTGGTGTCGGAATCGCTCGAGGTGGAGGTGCTGATGGCGCTCGTCGCGCTGGTGTTCGATGCCGAGGTTGCCGAGCAGCCGGTCAGGGCCAGGGCCGCCAGGAGGGTAATGGAGGTTGCACTCTTGATCATATTGCTCTTTTTCACGGTATTCCTCTTCGTGGTTCACAAGCACTATGTAGTGCCGCTGCGGTTTTCGGGTAAGTCTTTGAGGGGTCAGGCGTACTCTTAGCGAATCCTGTTGGTGCCTGCGCCCGGTCAAGGCTATGTCTGGTCAGGATCCGGTTCCATCCGCGCGGGTAGAGCCTGCTACCCTACCCGCGCATCCGGGGTGACGGCCCTAAGCGGCCGCGCAACATTCGGTCAGAAGCTTGCGGTAGTCTTCCTCGGTCAGCGCATCCACGTCGGGACGGGTGCCGGTGACCGGTTCCAGGTGCATCCAGTTCTCCAGGGTCTCTTTCCATTTGTTGCTTGCCAGCTGCGGGTTCAGCGCCGCCATGCCGGTTGCAAACTTGGAAATCTTTGAGGGGGTGATGCCCGCATCCCAGAGGTGCTGATCCGCTACGGAGGGCTCCACACCCGACTTGGTTTCGATGATGACCGTGTTCGGCAGGCCGTAGGTGGTGCCGACTAGGTTGCCGTGGAAGTTACGGTGGTTCACGCCCGCCATGAGGATGTTCTCGAACAGCGGGGTCCAGGTCAGGTTGGTGTCCACCGTCATGCGGGAGGCGACCGGGTTCTTCTCGCTCTGCGGCAGGAAGACCGTGGTACGGCGGTACCCGGTGGTCAGGACCGCCTCCAGCTTGTGCACGGGGCCCGCGAGGATGTCACCAAGTGCCGCAGTGATGTACTCGTGGCCTTCCGCGGTGAGCGTATCGCGCTTCTCGAAGGTGTACGGGATGCGCTTCTTGACGGTCATGTCCTGCTCGCCGTCGGTCTTGACTTCCAGGAAGGTCAGCTTCGAGTCCAGGTAGCTACGGGTACGGATTTTGAAGGTATCGTCGCGGCTGTAGGCTGCCGAGTGGTAGCTCTGCATCTGCGGGGTGTCGAAGTAGACCGAGTCGTAGGCGAAGTCGCGCTGGCCCTTGATGTCCATGACGGAGGCGTTTGCGTCAAGCGTGGAGAGTACCTTCGCGGCGGTTTCCGCATCGACGATGTACTTACGGTCCACACGGGTCTGCATGGCTGCCTTCTCGTTCATGGCTTCGAGACTGATGCTCTTCCACTCTGCGGGGATGATGTTTGCGGCTGCGTTCGTCATGGTCCTATCCTTCTGGGGTTCCGCCTCGATTCGTCGAAGGCGGCGGGAGTAGTGCGTCTGTCGTGGATTTTAGATTTTGGGGTGGTGCCTACCGGGCTTACTTAGCGACGGGAGTCCGCTGGAGCGGCATCATCCGGGTATCCAGCGTGGCGTACGCCTCGGCGATGGGCGCTACCGGCTGAGTTGCCGCGGGCTGGCGGGTTGCGGTTACCTGCGGTGCTGCTGCCTCCACCGCTGCGGGGGTGCCGCCCTCGGTGGTCTCCTTGGGCTGGTAGGTGATGGTAGCTCGGGTCAGGTCGTTCACCAGGTCCAGCTCGGTCACCTTGACCGAGGTGATGGCGTAGCCCAGGCGCTTGCCCAGGTAAGCCTTGAGCTCTTCCTCATCGCTAATCGCGCGATCGGCGGTGACGGTCTGGGTCTGTCCCTTGACCGCGGGGGCGCTACGCGCATCCAGGATTGCGATGAGAGCCACCAGGGCCGCCATCAGGATGAAGGCGATGTACGCGGGGCTGATGTTGATACCGGCGATCATGCCGACCGAGAGTGCTACGAAGTAGTAGCCGACTTCTCGCTGGCTCAGGGCGGTGGAGCGCAGTCGAATAATCGACAGAACGCCGAAGAGGCCCATGCCCATGGCCGAGGCGTTTGAACCCGCCGAGACCAGGGCCACCGAGACGGTGAAGATACCGGCGTTGATGACCGCGTAGGAAATCATCATTTCGCGGTTGCGGTGACGCACCAGGTAAAGGGTGCACAGGATTGCGATCGCGAGGGCGTCTGCAATCGCCATGGTCAGGATTGTCATGGGGTGCTCCAGGTCGTGGGGTAGGTTTCCAGCTTCCCGAGCCGTCTGTTCTCGGCTCCGGCTTGAGTACCTACGTGTTCTGCTTGATTTCTAGAATCCCGTCCGAAGCTGTGTCACGCCTGTGCGCTCTGTAATTCTCACTTATGTCTTCACAAACACCGATTAAATGACTTGTCAGAGCGTTTTACCTTTAAGGTTTTTTCAATTACCGGGGCGCAGTGAGGCGGTCAGCCGCGCCCGGATACAACAAATGGGGCCCCCTCTACATCAGAGGGAGCCCCACTCGGGTTTCTAGGGAGTAACCCTAGAATTCAGTATGTACTTATGCCTTCTTGCGCATGCGGGTTGCCACGATGGTTGCACCACCGGCACCCAGAGCAATCAGACCCAGGCCAGCAGCGGTCATCGCACCGGATGCACCGGTCTTAGCCAGGGAAGAAGAGCTCTTGGAGGATGCGTTCGAGGAACCGGAGCCCAGGTTGTCGTTCGAGCCGGAGCTCAGCGAAACGCTGTCAGACTTCTTGGAGTTCTCGTAGTCAACGGGCTGCTCGCAACCGACACCGTCGCCGTCAGCGTCGAACTTCTCACGGAAGTCCGGGTGATTCTTGTGAATCGGTGCTTCGCCTGCGGCCTCAACGTCGGCGCAGTTCTGGAAGCGGAAGCTCTCGGAAGGCTGGGGAGCCGGAGCTGCGTTTTCGTCAGACTTCTGCTCGTCAGACTTCTGTTCCTCGGACTTCTGCTCGGCAGGCTTCTGGTCCTCGGCAGGCTTGGTTTCCTTAGCGTCCTCGACTGCGGGAGCGGAAGGCTCCTCGGAGGCGCTAGCCGAAGGAGAAGCCTCCGACGGGGTCGGGGTGGGCTCGGTGGACTCGCTCGGAGCCGGGGTGGGCTCGGTGGACTCGCTCGGAGCCGGGGTAGGCAGCGACTCGTTAGCGGCCTTAATGGTCACGGTAGCTGCCTTACCGCCGCGGGGAACGTCGCCGTCCTTCAGGGAGCCGGACAGCAGGTAGAGGTCAACCGAGACCTTGCCCTGCAGCTCTGCCTGCCAGGGAACGGTGACGGTGAAGTTGCCGGCTTCGTCGGCGTGGATCTCCAGGTAGTCCTGGCCGTTAATCTTCACTGCGCCCTTGTTCAGCTTCAGGGCCAGCACGGAGCCGGAGGCGCCGTCAGCGGTCTTGAAGCCCTCACCCGCGATGGTCAGGCCCTGACCCTCAACCCAGGTGTCGGGGGTGATGAGGCGTGCGGAATCCGCGTAAGTAAAGGAAATCTCCTGTGCAGCTTCGTCAGCGAAGGTAGCGGGGACGGTAGTAGCAACCAGGCCACAGCTAATCAGGGCGGTGGCACCGATGCGTGCGATGTTGTTTCGAATGCTCATGCCCCCCATTCTAACGACCGAACCTGACAATATCGGGGTGCATGATGCCGATTTAACATGAGCTGACTCACTTAATGGGTCCTTCTTGAAGAATTCTTGAGGGGCGAGTTGAAGAATCAATCGCATATTCAAAGAATTCGAACGCTACCGGCACCTTGGAATCCGGGCGTTAGTTTAGACGGTTTTCCGTCCGTAAACCCACTCAACGCCCTACCGCTCGGGACCCCGTTAAACGCAGAATCCCCCACGCCCGCGAGGCGAGCGAGGGGAATCCTGGAACAACGCATCCGATGCCCGGAGCACCGGATTCCTAAACTCTAAACTTAGGAGTTCTTGCGACGGAGCACAGAGGTCACGCCCGCAATACCCAGGCCAACGGCCACCATTCCCAGGCCGGCCACGGTGAACACGTTCGAGGCGCCGGTATTAGCCAGCGAGGAACGCTGCGCGCGACTCGAGAGAGAGGCGCTCGACAAGGAAGAGCCGAGACGGTCCTGGGCGCCCGATCCGCTGGAGCCGAGATTGTCCTGCGAGGAGGAGCTGCCATTCGAGGAGGAACCACCGTTAGAGGAGGAGCCGCTGTCGACAACCTCGCAGCCGAGGCCGTTATCATCGGCGTCGAACTGCTTACGGAAGTCCGGGTGGCTCGAAGGAATGGGAGCCAGGCCAGCAGCGGCGACCTCGGAGCAGTTAGCGAAGCGAGTGCTCTCGGGCGAAGGCTGTTCGGTTGCGGGAGCCTGAACGCTCGAGGAGTTACCCAGCTGATCCTGCGCGGCGGGTGCCTGCTGGGCACCGTTCTTCTGCTCGGCCTTCTGGTCGTTCTTAGAGGTATCTACCTTCTGGTCTGCTTTCTTCTCGTTCTTTACCTCAGCGGAGGCAGAGGGAGAAACAACGGTAGACGCGGAAGCCGACGCGGGGGCGCTCGGGCTCACCGAGGCGGAAGCGGAGGCCTTCTCATCAGCACGGTTCTTCACCTCGGCATCCACCGAGGCGACGGTCTCGTCAGCCGCGGGAGCCGATGCCGAGGGGCTGGCAGAAGCATCAGCCTTGGATTCCTTCTTCGGCTCGACGGTAGCGCTGGCGGATGCGGAGGGCTCAGCGCTCGCCGAAACGCTTGCAGAGGCGCTGGGGCTCTCGGGGGCCACGGAACGAGCCTCAATCTTCACGGTCGCAGCCTTGCCACCGCGAGAGGTGTCGTTATCCTTCAGGGAGCCGGAGAGCAGGTACACGTCAACGGAGACGCGACCCTCCAGGTCGCTCTGCCAGGGAATCGAGACGGTGAATTCGCCCTTATCGTTGGCGGTTACCTCGAGGTAGTCCTTACCGTCGATCTTAATGGCGCCCTTGTTGAGCTTAATGGCGATGGTCGAGCCGGAGGCGCGGTCCTGGGTCAGGAAGCCCTCGCCGGAGATCTCGAGGGTTTCACCCTTGTACCAGACCTCGGAGATGTGGGAGGCGGCACGGTCCTGGTATTCGTGAGTGACGGTCTCGCCGTCATTCTGAGCGAAGGTGGCGGGGATGGCGGTCACAACCAAACCGCAACCGATGAGGGCCGTGGCACCGAAGCGAGTGATAGTGTTTCGAATGTCCATTCCCTCATTCTAGCCCCGGGTTCCAAGGTATTTTCACCAGTCAAGGGTGTATTTGCAATGAATTGCAACACAACCGCGGGCGGGTGGTCGCAGCGGCCGGACCATCGAGAGCCTAACTGTCAATCGCATCAAGCATGAGCTCCAGGGCCTCCCCCACCCCGGTGCGCCACAGGAAGGTGGCCTTCGTATCCGCACGGCCCGGACCACCGTTAATGATCGCCACCGGTTTGCCGGCACGCAGGGCCTCCAGCACAATCTTGTAGCTGCTCATCACCGCCACCGAGGAACCCACCACCAGCAGCGCCGAGCACTCGGCGAGCATGGCGTCCTTGCGCGCCTTGCGCTCGGCGGGCACGGATTCGCCAAAGTACACCACATCCGGCTTGAGGCGGGTCGAGCCACACCCCAGGCAGGGCACCATCCGAAAATCTTGGATGTACTGCTGGTCCAGTTCCACGTCACCATCGGGGTTTACGCGCAGGTCACGGCCTTCCAGGCGGTCCAGGTAGCCGGGATTCGCGGCATCCAGGCGCGTATCCAGGCTTTCGCGGCTCTCGTCCCGCCCGCAGTCCAGGCACACAATACGAGAGAGGTCGCCGTGCAGCGCCAGCAGATTGTGACTTCCGGCGCGGGCATGCAAACCATCCACGTTCTGCGTAATCACGCCGCTCACGGCACCCAGCTGTTCCAGCTCGGCGAGCGCATAGTGGGCACGGTTCGGTTCGGCGCGGCGCATGCGACGCCAACCTACGTAGGAGCGAGCCCAGTAACGCTGACGGGCGGCGTCATCGTAGCGGAATTCCTGGTAGGTCATGGGGCGGTGGTCGTGCA
>ERZ773045.716-NODE-716-length-16141-cov-4.806416_pt1 | contig 16141 bp, 14 predicted proteins | sample MGYA00580635_ERZ773045 | MGnify/ENA primary metagenome ERZ773045 (study PRJEB29015, sample SAMEA2738115) | human oral metagenome | biome: human oral; feature: human-associated habitat; material: saliva | place: China | collected 2261 ...
TCAACAGACGGCGAAGATCGTCTCGTCCAGTTGCCTGGACCGGGGTTTCCGGCAGGATCTGTGCGGGCGCGAATACTTCACCGTAGAGCTGGTCATCGAGGTCGTTGCGGTCGGTGATAAACACGAGGGTGGGGTTGGCCATGCGCGGGTCACGCATGAGCTTGGCGGCGTAGAGGACCATCTCAAAGCTCTTGCCCGAGCCCTGGGTGTGCCACACCACGCCACCACGCTTGTCCCCACCGGGGCCGGCGGCACGTACCGTGGACTCCACAGCGGCGTTGACGGCCCAGTACTGGTGGTACTTCGCGATGCGTTTGATGATGGCGCGGCGCCGCTGCCCGGTCGCCTCGTCGGAGTAGACGACGAAATTGCGCAGGATGTCGAGGAACCGCTCGGGTGCGAACACGCCCTTGAGCAGTACCTCGAGGGCTGGCCGGTTCGTGATGACGTCGCGCCCGTCAATGGTCTTCCACGGTGCATAATGCTCGAAGCCGCCAGTGAAGGAACTCATCGCCGCACTGGTGCCATCAGAGATGACTGTGACGACATTGGGAATGAATACACTCGGGATCTCACGCCGATAGGTCTGGATCTGGTTCCAGGCGTTGCGGAGAGTGGCGTTCTCATCAGCCGGGTTCTTCAGCTCCAACAGGCCAACGGGCAGACCGTTGAGGAAAATGAGCACGTCGGGTCGGCGGTTGTGGCCGGCTTCGATAATGGTGAACTGGTTGAGCGCCCGCCAGTCGTTGCGCTCCGGCTGATCAAAGTCCACGAGCCGCAGGCGCACGGTGGCGGGCCTGCCATCCTCACCGGTGGTCTCAACCGGCACACCACGCACCATCAACTCATGGAGCCGCTGGTTCTCACTCATTACATCCTGCGACTCCGCGCGCTGAATTCGCGCCACGGCAGAACCAACAAGTTCGGAATCAGCATTCGGGTTCAGGCGGGTGAGTGCGTCAGCCACGTGGCTCCACAGGATGCAGTCACCAAGGGAATCCCTGACATCCTCCACCGCGGCATCCACGGGCGCATACCCCGTGTGGAAACCAATCTCAGCCAGCCACTCCTTCGCAGCCTGCTCCACAGTCGACTCATCGAAGCGATCAGTGCGCATCATCATCATTACCTGGATCAATGGCTTTGGCTGCTTCAATGGTGAAGCGGTCGAAGTCGGAGACGTAGTGGGTGTCCTGAACCTTACGGAACACCGCGAACTCCCGCAGGGCATGGTCATCAGCCATCTTCTTGCTGATAGTCCCTGCATTGTCGAGAATCTCGCGTGCATCCAGTGTGAGAACTTGGTCGAGAAATTCCACCCAGTCTTCCATTGTGGTGGCGATCTGGCGGCGTGCTCGAGATTCTGCCAGATTAAGATATGCCTCCACCAAGCGGCCCAGATCCTTGAGTTCATCGGTAGTGAGGTAATTCTTACCGACGGTGACATCGCTCCGAAGAATTTTGCCGTCTGGGCTGTTCTTCCACGAGGTGAGACCCATATACGGTTGGGACGCATCCGCACGCTCTTTGATGAGTTCGGCGGCGGTGTGACCGTGGACCGCGTAGTGCATTTTGTTCTGCACGGTGGCGAAGAACTGTTTTGCAACCGGCGAGGAGGACTCGTAATCGACAGCGGTGGCGAAGATATCGGTCACCTTCTGGTAGAAGCGCCGCTCGGAGAGACGGATCTCCCGGATCTCCTCGAGGAGCTGCTCGAAGTAGTCCACTCCGAGGATCTCACCCTGTTCCATGCGCGCACGATCGATGACGTAGCCGCGCAGTGTGAAGTCTCTGAGCACCTTGGTCGCCCATTGCCGGAAGTGTGTGGCACGTATGGAGTTCACCCGGTAGCCGACCGAGATGATGGCGTCGAGGTTGTAGTGGTCGATGCCACGCGTGACCTGCCGCGACCCCTCGGTTCGAACCATTCGGAAATTCCGAACAGTTGCCTCTCTCACAAGCTCTTGGGAGTCGTAGATGTTGGCGAGATGCTCATTGATGGTCGGCGCAGAAACATCGAACAGCTCAGCCATGAGCTTCTGGCTGAGCCAGATGGTGCCGTCCTCATAGCGCACCTCGATCGTCCCGTTCGTCTCACTGGTGAAGACGAGGAACTGCGAGGCGGAGACCTCCACGTGTTTGTTCTCAGACATCCGCGACCTCCTCATCTAGGGCTTCACTGACCAGGCGCCCAGCCTTATTCACTCGCATCCGCCCACTCATGAGTTCGGGCAGGAGTGCATCGCGTAGTTCAGTCAGTTTAAGTGACTGAACTTGGCAATAGTGTGCCTGCGCCTCGAGAGCAACCAACCTCGCAGAGAGCGGCCTTTGTTCCTCCAGTGAAAGCAATGGAACATTGAGTTGAGCTAGCCGTGACGGTGATAGTTCCGTCTGCCCTGTTGACCCGGTTGCCATATGCTCTATCTCATCTTGGAGAGGGAATACTAGGTACGGCATTAGCACTGGATAGATTCGCCGAGGATCCGCTTTCACTACAGTCACATGGCTATCTACATAAATGGGGTCATCTGAGTCCCAACGAGCTACACGGCCAAGCGTTCCTTGGCCAGTTGAGTTAACGAGAAGATCGTCCAATCGCGCGATGGCTTGTGATTTTTCACGTGAGCGGGGAATCATTAGACGAGCCAATTCAGGTGTGACCCATCCATCGCGGATGCACTTTTGGTTCAGCACCAATACTGGCGACGCATCTTCATCTTTGTAATACCGTGGTGTGACGCCTCTTGAAATGGATGCTGCATAATGCTCAAGCTGAGTGCTTGGAGCTGAACGCACCGTATCGGCTACAAGATTTCCGCCTATGTCTCGACACAGGTTTCGGACCCGTAGGTTGGATTCGATTTTGTCGTCCAGCGTTCCCAGCAATCCAACAATCCGCTGCTGCTCTGCGATGTCAGGAATACAAACTTTGATCGCCTCTGCCTGACTCCTGTTAAGCCCAGGGACGGCACTGTCGTTATTCATGGCGGCTAACCGCAATGTGCGTAAAAAGTAGTATGCATAACGTATTTCAATTTGTTCACTACCTGTTACGTAGAACGTAGTATCAATCGGCCAGACAGGCTCGGGACAATAATGCAAAGAGCCAATCGTTCCCTTGCGTCCGATTACCACGCACGGCTCTGAAGTGAGTGCCGTGTTATGCGTTCCTGCGATTCCAGCAGATGAAACCACATTAAATTCGCCGGTTCCCGATCGCTTTCGCTCTGGCAGACCTTTTCCGTATTTGAATGGAAGTATCTCGCCGAGTGATAAGTACCGCCAGTCGCTCATGCCCTGCCCTCCAACATCTCGCGGATCTGCCTATCTAATTCACGGCCGCGATCGAGCTCGGCAAGGAGTTCTGCCGTGAGGCGGGCGATCTTCTGTTCGGGGGGCTCGGCGTCGGGATCTTCCGTCTGGTCGATCCCGACGTAGCGGCCCGGGGTGAGGATGAAGTCGTTGTCGCGGATCTCTTCGAGCGTTGCTGCTTTGCAGAACCCGGCCACGTCCTCATAGGTCTCGTGCTCATCACGGGATCGCCACGTGTTGTAGGTGCTGGCGATGCGTTCGATGTCGGCTTCGGTGAGTTGCCGTTGCGCACGGGTGATCATCTCACCCATGTTGCGAGCATCGATGAAGAGAACTTCCCCATGGCGGTCGAGAGGAACCACAGGCACGCTGGGATTCCGGTGTTGAAGAAGAGCTTGTCGGGTAGCGCCACGATGCAGTCCACGAGGTCTGCCTCCAGGAGAGCTTGGCGGATGGTGCCGTCTGTCTTCGCTTTGGATGACAGTGCGCCGTTCGCCATGACGAAGCCCGCCGAGCCTGAGGGGGCGAGGTGGTAGAGGAAGTGCTGGATCCACGCGTAGTTCGCGTTGGAGTCGTTCGGGGTGCCGTAGGCCCAGCGTGGATCATCCTCCAGGACGGCTGACCAGTAGCCTTTGAGGTTGAAGGGCGGGTTGGCGATGATGAAGTCCGCGCGCAGGTCAGGATGCTGGTCTTCGGTGAAGGTCTCCGCATCACGCGGGCCAAGATCTGCCTCGATGCCGCGTAGCGCCAGGTTCATCTTGGCTAGACGCCAGGTAGAGGCGGCCTTCTCCTGCCCGTAGATGGACAGTGCATCCCGGCTGCCACCGTGTGCTTCCACAAAGCGGGCCGATTGCACAAACATGCCGCCGCTGCCGCAGCATGGGTCGTACACGCGGCCGGAGAAAGGTTGGAGCATTTCGACGAGAAGATTCACCACGCTGCGCGGTGTGTAGAACTCGCCGCCATCCTTTCCCTTCTCTGCCCCGGCAAACATGCCAAGGAAGTATTCGTAGACGCGGCCGAGAATATCGTCAGCCCCATGATCGCTGTCCGCACCGAAACCGATGGAACCGATGAGGTCAATGAGCTCGCCGAGCATCTCGTCCTTGAGGTCCTCGCGGCCGTAGTTGCGTGGTAAGACACCTGTAAGTGTGGGGTTCTCGCGTTCGATGAGTCGCATCGCCTCGTCAATGGCCTGGCCAATTCCCGGCAACTTGGCCTTGGCCTGCAGCTGCTCCCAGCGGGCGCCATCAGGAATCCAGAAGACGTTCTTACCTGAATATTCATCCCGGTCTTCCAAGAATGATGGGAGCTGGTCGTCGTCGATACCCTCGTCCATCAGTTCCTGGGTCAGCTCTTGGCGCCGCTCGTAGAACTTGTCGGAGACGTATTTAAGGAATACGAGCCCGAGTACAACATGCTTGTACTCGGATGCCTCCTGATTGCCCTTGGCGCGCATCGACTCAGCAGTCTCCCACAGAGTCTGCTCGAGAGTCATTTCATCGCCCTTATCTTTTGCCATAATCTGCCATCCAAACCTTTTGGTCTTCTTGTCACGACGATCGTGTAGGTGGAATCAGCTCGGGATTTCCAGTAGGTGGTTGTTCAAGTCTTCACAGGTGCGCACAAGTATTGTAATCGTGACATTCTCATCTAGGAGGAACTTGACGATGGTCAAGTCGGAGATTATTGCTTGTTCTTCGAGGTATTGTTTGCGCTTCCCTTTGTCGATCAGCGTGTCAAGGTCCACTCGGTTGAGGAGGCCGAGGTTCTCGCAGGAAATCTGTCCGGCTGATGGGAGTACAGGAGATGGATCGGAGCGGTATGTGCGGCATGTTATCTGGTGTCGCCAGCCGGCTATCTTAAGGTTTTTCAAAGGAGAATCAATTAAATAAGAGAAAACCTATAGATTGGGTTATTTGCTCTTAGCTAGGCCTCGTCTTCCTGCGTGGAGGCAGAGATCTTTCGCAGCACGGAGAAAAGTGCCAGGGCGTAACCAGCGCAGCAGCCTGAAAGCATGCCGCCGGCGATGGCCCACGTGTTGAAGAAATCTGTCGTTCCTGCACTCCACGCAAGTGCGGTGGCGGCGAAGCTGACCGGGACGATGAACCAATCAACGACCCTGCGGTAGGCGATGAGCATAGAGGTGAAGTGCGCAGAGACCGAGGTCAGCACCAAGGGAAGGAATAGCCACCACAGATCGAAGGCCCCCAAGATGAAGGCGACGGTGATGGCAATACCCTCAATTCCCGAAGTAATTCCAACGAATCTTGCGGCCGCCGCTGAAGGAAGCGCTTGATCTGGCCAACGGCGCGACAGCAGCCAGGCAACAAGAGCAATTAGGGCGGCTGCTGCGAGCCCTGCCGATGTAACCTGCCAGGAATCGGCACAGAAAGTAAATGCCGCGTAGAAAATTGTCAGTAGGCCAAGGAAAGACGTCACGGAAATTAAGGCCCGCTTGGCTTTGGCGAGATCCTGTCCCTCCCACGCGCCGCTCGCGTCAGAACTCATGAGAAAACCACCCTGTTTACTCTTTTGTAGGTCCGAGTGCTTAGCAAGCATCATCGATCGTGTTGGAATGTCTTGGCGGTCGCTCTGCACTGAGGACCGTGTGCATTGCCAACTGACACTTCACTTTCTGCCAATATTGTATGCTGCGTAACATCGTATGAACAGGCTGTTTTTCTCGCCGAGGAGGATTCATGACGCCAGCAAAGCTTGCTATCAATACCAGTGGAACTCCCATTAAGGGACGCATCTATGCGCTTCATGGGGTGACAGATAATGCTGCCGCACTATGCGATGTCAGCGAGCGTTGGTCCGCTGAGTTCGAGGTCGTCTGCGTTGACGCGCTGGGGCACGGGTGCTCCCCTCGTTTTACACCCGAGCAGCTTGAGGACCCTTTCGAGGAGTTGGTGCAGAGTGCGGCCGCAGTAATTAACCGTATTGAAGCTGATGATCCTGCCCCCTTTGTCCTGTTGATGGGGCACTCGATGGGTGGCGCGACCAGCGCCGATATTGTTTCACGAGGCCTGGCCCACGTTGATGCCTTGGTGCTGGAGGATCCGGCTCTATTTACTGCCGAAAATCGGCGAGATTCCAAGGCGTTTGGCGAGCATCTGGTGAAGTGGTGCAATCACGTGACCGACAATCTTGGGCACGAGGTTGAACAGCTTCTGAAGGACTATCCGCTGTGGAGCCGCGCCGAAGCAACCGGGTGGGCGCAGGCAAAGGTGCAGGTGGATCGCAATTTCTTATCGAATATTGCCGTCAGTAGTGCGCGCACGCGAAAGGAAATTCTGGAATCTCTTCAGATCCCGACTTTGCTGATTACAGGGGATGGAGACGATGTTGTCATCGGCCCAGCCGGTGTTGCTGACATCGATAAATTGGGCTTAGAGAAGGTCGCTACCCTTCTGATCCCCACGGCTCGGCACTGCGTGCGTCGCTCAACGCCTGAGCCCTTCTATGCTGCGGTCGAGTCCTTTATTGCAAAGCTCGTTCCGAAGGATTGAAGAAGGATGGTTGAATCCCCGTTCTTTCTACGCCCTGAGTTGCTGCCGGTCATCGAAGCAACACCAGAACAAACAACATGGGACCTGCCCGTTATGCGCGCGGGGGGAGATGCTCTTCTGGAGAATCCCCACGAAGCAATCAATAGGCTCGAAGTGACATCGCGCAAACGCAGCTTCATCCCCGATGACCTGCGGGATGATGCACCGATTCTGGTGTCAATCCATGGTGGAGGATACGTTGCTGGGCGTGCGGCATTCGACGACGCGAAGAACGATGAACTTGCCACGCACTTCGGTGCGATTGTTGTCTCTCCGGAGTACCGACTCGCACCCGAATTTCCCTTCCCAATCCCCGTCGACGACTGTATTTCTGCCCTTGCCGAGGCCCTTGAGCGTTTTGGTTATGAACGTCCAGTTTTCGTTTTAGGGGATTCCGCGGGAGCTGGACTGGCCTATTCCATGGTGAGTCGCCTCTGCGGATTGGCTGCGCAAGTGCCGCAAGACAAAGAAACTACGGCTCAATATGAGCGAATTTCTTCGATGATCAGAGGCATTGTCTTGTTGGAACCTTGCATTGACCCGAGCTTGTCGACGCACTCAAGCTCGCTCTTTGCAGATGGTCCGATTTGGACGCGTCGCGCGGCAGCCGGTGCATGGCGTCATTTCTTTGGGCATATGCAGGCTAAGGATGAATCGGGAAAGAAATTGGAGATTCCCGAGGCTCTTGTTGAATTGGCATTCCCCAAGCCGCGGGAACATATGAGGGAAATTGGCTTCCCTCCGGCATTAGTTGTTGTGAATCCTGTCGATCCTCTTCGAGATGAGGGGATTGCTCTGGCAACTGGCCTGGTTGATAGTGGGTGTATTGCTGAGTTGCACATGTTCGCGGGTACTTTTCACGGGTCGCTTTCAGTGCCTGACTCTGTTGCTTGGGGCGAGATTCGTTCATTGATCAGTCGTTTTATGACGGAGAACAGCTGATAGAAAGTGGATGAGCTCAGAGAAAGAGAGGGGTGCAACGTCGGCAGTGTGCCGGCGCTGCACCCTTCTCTATATGCCCTGTGAGCTGCAATTATTCGCTCACCAAATATTCAGGGAACTTTGTCAAGATCGTGACCGAAGTGTAACCATAGGGGCTAGAAAGCCATTTCTACGTAGTAATACAATTCACAGCAAGGACTTCCGTGTCATAGGGGCGCAGGGAAGCCAGGCGACAGTGAAGCCGCAGGTAAACCGAAGGAAGTCACCGAACTATCAAAGGAGAGTTCAATGGCACGTCGTGCACTCGCCGCCGTTGCAGTTCTGGGCATTGCCGCCGTGGGACTGACAGCGTGCTCTGGATCCAAGGACAAGGCTGCTTCTGGAAGCTCAGAAGGAAAGTCGCTTGTCGTCACCTACTACAAGACCTCGTCTTTCCCGCAGGTTGAAGACTTCATGAAGCGCGCGAAGGAAGAATTCGAGTCAACCCACAAGGATGTCACCATCGATCTTCAGCCCGTTGAAGCCGATGCTGACCAGTACTTCACCAAGCTTGCGCTGATGAATAAGTCGAAGTCCAAGGCTCCTGACATCATCTATGAAGACACCTTCCAGGTCATGAGCGATGCTGCAGCCGGATACCTGCTGCCCATCGACCAGTACGTAAAGAACTGGGATGAGTGGAGCCAGTACTCCGAAAGCTCGACTCAGGGCGCAAAGGGTATGGATGGCAAGCTCTACGGTGTTCCCTTCGGCACCGATACCCGCGGTATCTACTTCAATAAGAAGATCTTCGAGCAGGCGGGTCTACCGACCGATTGGCAGCCCAAGAACTGGGACGAGATTCTTTCCGCAGCACGCACCATCAAGGAAAAGGTGCCCGACGTTATCCCCATGAACATCTACGCAGGCCGCGCCGGTGGCGAACAGACCACCATGCAGGGCTTCGAAATGCTGCTCTACGGAACTCAGGACACCCTGTACAACACCGATACCAACAAGTGGGTCAGTGGCTCCCAGGGCTTTAAGGACGCTCTGACCTTCTACCAGACCGCATACTCCGAGGGCCTGACCCCCTCCAACGATGTTGCTCTGGACAAGGCAGTCGGTACTCGCGTTTCCACTGAGCTCCTCCCCAAGGGCAAGCTCGCCATCGATATCGATGGTTCCTGGCTTCCCTACGTGTGGATGCAGGACTCTACCAAGTGGCCCGAATGGCAAGAAACCATTGGTCTGGCAAAGATGCCGACTCAGAAGGGGCAAGAACCCGGATTCACCACGCTCTCCGGTGGCTGGGTGCTCTCTGTTGGATCCCAGACCAAGGATCCCGAACTGGCAGCTGACTTCGTCAAGACCGCTCTGAACAAGAAGGGCTCCCTGCAGTACTCCATCGCGACCTCCGCGATTGCCGTCCGAAAGGACATCATCTCTGATCCTGAGTACCTCAAGGCCAACCCCTCCTTCGAGTTCTTCGCTGATCTTGTTCAGTACACCCACTTCCGCCCTGCAACTCCCGACTACCCGCAGATCTCCACGAATATCCAGACGGCCACCGAATCCGTGGTCACCAAGGAACAGACCCCCGAACAGGCCGCAAAGGCCTATGACGAGGGCCTGGTGAAGATCGTCGGCGAGAAGAACATCGAAGCGGCGAAGTAACATGTCCACCTCGGTTCGTGTGGGGACCGAGAGCACTGCGACCCTTGGCGGGCGACGCGAGACACTGATTTCTCGCATCGCCCGCCAAACGGGCCGAATGGGCCTGCTGTTTCCAGCAGTTGCTCTTATGGCGGTGTTCCTCGTCGGTCCCATTGCATACTCGGTATATGGGTCTTTGACCAATGCCGCCCTTTCGGGCTACAAAGCGGCAAACCCCGAATTTGTTGGCCTCGAAAACTATGCGGAACTGCTGACCAGTAATGCTTTCTGGAAAGCAGTCCTGCTGACCGTGATCTTTGTCTTTGCATCAGCGGTTGTCGGCCAGAACATCTTGGGTCTGGCCTTGGCAATGCTCATGCGCAAGGCGCCGAAGATCCTTTCCACACTTGTCGGTGGCGTTGTTGTCATCGCCTGGGTGATGCCCGAAATCGTCGCTGCCTTCGCGCTCTACGCTTTCTTCTCTACTGACGGAACGCTCAACGTCCTGCTCAGTTACATCGGCCTCGGCGGAACAACCTGGCTCCTGACTTTCCCCATGTTCTCAGTCATCATGGCCAATATCTGGCGTGGTACTGCCTTCTCAATGATGGTGTATTCCGCGGCTCTAGCTGAGGTTCCACCGGAAATTCAAGAAGCGGCAAAAGTCGATGGAGCACGAGGATGGCAGCGATTCTTCTTCGTCACCCTTCCCATGATCAAGGGCTCCATCTCCACCAACCTGCTTCTTACCACCCTTCAAACACTTGGTGTCTTTACGCTCCTGTGGGTGATGACGGGCGGCGGTCCGGGAACTCAGTCGACAACCCTGCCGGTCATGGCCTACCAAGAAGCCTTTAAGAACTCTCTGATTGGCTACGGTACGGCGATTGCCACGGTGACCATTGTGCTGGGTGCCCTCTTCGCTCTGGTTTACATTCGCGCCTTGAAGCCGGAGGTGGACTGATGGCTACGCAAGCTAAGGAAATCCCCTCCGTCGCTAATCCGCGTGAGAAAACGGTTCGCTTGATCTCAAGCATCGTCTTGGCATTGATCGGAATTTCATTCCTGATTCCATTGGCGTGGGTGCTCTTTGCCTCCTTCAACCCAACGGCAACCGTCTCCCTGAGTGTTCCTGAGCATTTTACGACCGAGAATTACACGGATATCGCGACATTTGATCGAACCTGGCTTCCTCTGTGGAATTCTGCGCTCCTCTCCTTTGGAACGGCCATCTTGACCGTTGTCATCGGCGCGCTCGCGGCCTACCCGCTTTCTCGTTACAAGAGTCGTTTCGCTCGCGGATTTATGTACACGATTCTTTTCGGAACCTGCTTGCCCATTACGGCACTGATGGTTCCCGTGTACTCACTCTTCGTCAGCCTCGATCTGATCGATTCGATGCCCGGCATCATCTGCTTCATGACTGCAACTTCACTGCCCATGGCCGTGTGGATGCTCAAGAACTTCATGGACTCTGTCCCTGTGTCTCTTGAAGAAGCAGCCTGGGTCGATGGCGCCAGCGCACTCAAAGCGCTGCGAACCATTGTTCTTCCCCTGATGAAACCCGGTCTGTTGGTCGTCTTTATCTTCATATTCACCGCGACCTGGGGGAACTTCTTCGTTCCCTTCATCTTGACGACTGATCCGGATATTCAGCCAGCTGCCGTCGCTATTTACCAGTTCTTCGGAACTCACGGAGCTGTTGTTTATGGAAAGCTTGCCGCATTCGCGGTGATCTATTCCAGCCCAGCTTTGGTTCTGTATGCAATCATGCAGAAGGTTTCCGGAGGAAGTTTCGCAATGGCAGGAGCAGTCAAGGGCTAGGCCCACCCTCCAGGGTCCAGCCCCTTCCTCACTCCCGAGGAAGAGTGATGTGCCTGGTTGCCACCTCTTCGGCAACCAGGCCATCGCGTATCAGAGCCTCAATGACGCGAGGAGCCTGCTGCGGATCCGCGCCCTCTAAGCGTGCAGCGGCGACGGCCTCGTCAATCGAAATTCCCAAGGGAGAGGCGCGCAAAGCCGCCATCACTCGCCCCCGAGCCTGCCGGTCCGTTCCTTTCCACGCCTGACCACGAGGCCTCACCTCGGCGGGCGGGAAACCAGCCCCCGCCCAGGCGCAGTTTGTGCGCAGCGGGCACCCCTCGCACTTGGGGGAGCGTTGGGTGCAGACAAGCGCTCCGAACTCCATGATCGCCACATTCCACAGCGCGCACTCTGCGCCGTCCTCGGGAAGCCACTCCATCGCGGCAGCGAACTCAGAGCGCGAAGGTGTGGAGCGTCGCGCAAACTCAACCCCATCGCAGATGCGCGCGAAGACCCGCCGAATATTCGTATCAAGGACGGGAATACGCTGATGGAACTGGAAGGATGCAATTGCGCTGGCGGTGTACGGGCCAATTCCCGGCAGGTCCAGCAAGGCCTCGTAGGAGGAGGGGAGAACGCCCCCGAAATCACGCGTGATACTCAGTGCGCAGTCGCGAAGCCGAAGAGCTCGCGATGGGTAGCCCAGGTGACTCCACTCAACAAGGACCTCGGCCGGGGATGCTTTCGCAAGGTCTGCGGGAGTAGGCCACAGACTCATCCAGCGCTCCCAAATCGGCTGAACGCGCGGGATGGGGGTTTGCTGGCTCATGACCTCAAAAACAAGAGTGCCCCACGGAGAAACGTCATCGGCGCGCATGGGAAGATCGCGTCGATGAAGGCGGTACCACTCCATGATGGCGCTACGGGCAGTTTCTCTTTCGGACACAGGCACACAGGTAGCTTAGCTGTCACCCAACGCGCCCGCTGAGGCGAGTAGGCTCACCCCAAACTGTGCGAGAATGACACCATGCTGCTCAGTGATCGCGATATTTCAGCAAGTCTTGATAGTGGACGTATTCAATTGGATCCGCTTGATCGCTCTCTGATTCAACCCGCAAGTATTGACGTGCGTTTGGATCGACTCTTCCGCCTCTTCGATAATCACCGCTATCCGGTGATCGATCCCGCTGCCGATCAATCTGACCTGACCCACAGTGTGGACGTGGGACCGGACGACCCCTTTGTGCTGCACCCCGGTGAGTTTGTGCTGGGCGCAACCTATGAGCTGGTGACGCTGGGCGACGACATCGCTGCGCGCCTGGAGGGAAAGTCTTCGCTGGGGCGCTTGGGCCTGCTCACGCACTCAACCGCTGGCTTCATTGACCCTGGCTTCTCTGGCCACGTCACCTTGGAACTGTCGAATACTGCGACCATGCCGATCCTGCTCTACCCGGGCATGAAGATCGGGCAATTGTGCTTCTTCGACCTGTCCTCGCCCGCCGAGCACCCCTACGGCAGTGAAGGCCTGGGTTCGCACTACCAGGGCCAGCGTGGGCCGACGCCCTCGCGTACTCACCTTCGTTTTAGTCGCACCCGTATCGAGCGTTGATCGTGGGCCAAGAAGCATCGCTGCCTCCCAAACGCCGGTCGTTTCGCGAGCGTTTGGAAGCTGCTCCTGCTGGGCAGGCTCATGATTCCGCGCGAGGCGTCCAGTCCTCGCTGAGCCAGACGGCTTCGCACCCTTTGACTGAAACCTCGATGACCTCGGTCGGGGGGATGCATGCTTTTGATACCGCGCTGCGAGTAAATGGCACCGGCGAGATTCGCCTTGATGACCATGTTGCGCGCGTGTCTATGGGCACCAGCTCCGCTGCGCGTGAAGTGTTGCCTCTTCCCGTTGAGTTGGGGCTGGCAAACCACCTCTTCTGCGTGGGCGCTTCCGTTGAAGATGATGAGCTTGAGGCCTTGGCTGTTTCCGCGTGGGACGAGGCCCATTGGGTTGCTCCCGGTCGTCTGCACCTTCGCGGGGGAGTAGAGCTTTCTGGCCCTTGGGCGCTTCCCGTCAACGTTCGAGGCCCACTTGGCTTGGGTGCAGACCTCACTCACGCGTGGGTTGTGGAGTGTGAGCCGATGCGCGGGGAACCTGCACCGCCTGAGCTTGCCGCGAGTGACCGCTGGGCTTCGGCTTTCCCCGAGGGCTTGCCCGTTGGGCTCGAATATCAGGTCTTGCTGGTGCTGGAGCGGATGGCTCGGCGCTTGGCTGGGGCTGTGCGCATTGCGGGAAGTGGCGTTGTTATGCAGCCCGATCCTGATTCCGCAGTGTCCTTGGCCGTGTATTCACCGCGTTGGGTGGGTCCCGCTGAACTTGCCGAGGCCTTGGCTGAGGTTTTCCCAAAGACGATTGATTCGCGCGAGTTGGTTGCTGATGCGCAGGGAGAGCCTTCCCGTCAGAATCGTCGCGATGCCGAAGCTGAACGAGAGCTGCGTTCTGTGGTGCATGAGTTGAGTGATGAGTTGCGAGAAGCCTTAGCACGAGATCGTGAACGTGCACTCAGTGCTGAACAAGTTGTTGACGGTTTTGCTTTGCTCAGTCCTATTGGGAATCAGTCGATCATGATGGTTGAAGTGCATCAGGTTGAGCAGGTTCCTCATGTCTTGCGCTGGGAGGAATGGGCGCAGGGGGCGGTCATTGAGTATCGACTGCGCTGGCTTCCTAAGGGAAATGTCGAGGTTCCTGAGAGTATCGTCACTCGTTCCGAGCGTTTGGAGCGTATGCGTTCGACTCGCGATATTGAGTCTGCAGCAACAATTATCCTTGGAATTGCGGGCGGAGCCGTGGTTGACGAGGATGACTTCCTGGTTTCTTTATGAAATGTTTATGAATGAAATCTGAATAAATTTAGCTGAGAAAACACTAGGAATTTCGACCTGATTACCTGTAATATATTTTTGAATCTGTCAATCTTCGGATTTTTGGAGTCTTTCCTATGACAACCCTCCGCACTAAGCGCGCGGTTTCTGCGCTCGCAGCACTGACACTTGCGGTTGGTGGTATCGGTGCCGTTGAGATCTTCTCTGACGCTGCCGCTCCCGCCGCTCATGCCGCAACCTGTCCTGCGCCCACCACAGATATCACCTCGAAAATGACTGTTGGCCAGCCTGAACTGGTTGACGACAATGGAAATGCAACGACGAACCTCACCGTTGGTCAGACCCTTGGCTACAAGGTCAAGTGGTCGACCAGCTCGAAGGTGACCGCAGGTCAGTACTTCCAGTACAAGCTTTCAACCAAGTCCGCAAACCCGATCGCTCCCTTCACCTTCGATGTGAAGTCCGCATCGGGCACCGTGATTGGCTGCGCTACTTGGGGATCGGATGGCACTGTCAAGGTCGTCTTCAATGAAGCAGCTGAGGGTGCGGCATCTTGGGATGGCTGGGTGATCACTCGCTCGCGCTTGACCCTGGAGGCCAATGAGATCGGAGGCACGCAGCCTTTCCACCTGACCGACACTAAGTTCGTTGACGTTAACGTCAAGAAGGGCGTCGGTGTTGGCGAAGGTTTCCGTAAGGATGGCTTCTGGACCTACCCCGGCACCGTTTGGAACAAGAGCCGCACCATCTCTTGGCGCGTGACCATTCCCGGTGGCTCCGCTGGTCTGAAGAACGTGACCTTTACCGACAACTCTGAAGACACCAAGTGGGACTTCGACTGCACCGATCTGACGAGCCAGTTGAAGAATGCCGCTAACTTCAAGCTTCTTGCAGCTGTTGGCGGCGCCAACTACGCAGGTGCGGACCTCTCTAACGGTTCTCTCTCTAAAAACGCGACCATTACCTGTGATGCAAACGCGCTCAAGATTCAGATTCCTGAGATTCCTGCAAACCAGTTCGCAGTCTTCACCCTCTACGGTCGCGTTGAGAACCTGGTGAACGGACGCTACTGGAATACTGCAAACATCGAAGCTCCGGGCACTCCGGGTGCATCAATTGCAAGTGAAAAGCTCGTCTACGGTGCTGATGCTGGTGCAGAAGCAAAGCAGGTCTTCTCCATCGCCAAGAAGGTTGATGACTCCGCAGCTGCTCTGACCGATGATCCGGACTTCTCCTTCGAAGTGACCCTGAAGGGCCCCGGCGTTGACAAGACTGAAACTGTCACCGTTAAGAAGGGACAGACCTACACTTACCCCGACAAGCTGCCTGTCGGCACGAAGGTCACCATCAAGGAAAAGAACCTTCCCGACGCAAGTGTCTTGTGGGATAACGCAACTTCCGGTGTCTTCAGCGAATCTGATGGTGTCACCTTGGGTGCGGACAAGAAGACCGCAACTCTGACGGTTAACCCCGAAAAGGACTACACCGCAACAGTCACCAACGTGACCAAGCCGAAGCCGACTCCGACCCCGTCGACCACGACTCCAACCCCGGAGCCCACGCCGTCTACGACGACTCCTGCGCCGTCACCGACTCCGTCGACGACCACTCCGGCTCCGAAGCCCACCCCGTCGACCACGACTCCGGCTCCGAAGCCCACCCCGTCCACGACGACTCCGGCTCCGAAGCCCACCCCGTCGACCACGACTCCCGAGCCGAGCCCCTCGACCACCACCTCGGTGCCTCCCGCACCGACCGAGTCGACTCCTCCCTCGACGCCCTCTGAGCAGCCCAAGAAGCCGAAGAACCCCAAGTCTTCCCTGGCAAAGACCGGTGCAAACAGCGGAATTCTGCTGGGCCTTGGAATGGCAGCATTGATCGCCGGTGGCGCTGCAGTTGCAACGCGTCGCAAGATGGGCTGAACCATCTAGCGCACTGACGCTATAACGCTGGTCCCGGTGGCGAGAAATGAACTGCGCCCCGAAACTTGGACGCGTTTAATGGTAGCTGTTATGCGGCTTCCT
>ERZ773045.719-NODE-719-length-16123-cov-3.528193_pt1 | contig 16123 bp, 15 predicted proteins | sample MGYA00580635_ERZ773045 | MGnify/ENA primary metagenome ERZ773045 (study PRJEB29015, sample SAMEA2738115) | human oral metagenome | biome: human oral; feature: human-associated habitat; material: saliva | place: China | collected 2261 ...
TGCACCCAATTCCAGCTTTGATGCAATGAATAGAGAAACAGATGTATATGATTTCACGAAAAATAGAGCTGCACCAAGTCCAAAACACACCCTAAAAAATTGCTCGACAATTTCTGAAATTGCTGAAGGCAACATTTGCTGATGTCCCTGAAAATATCCTCGGTATGCAGACATTGCCGGAACCAGTAAAAGTGCAGGTGCAATGGTTTTCATTGCAAACGCTGAATTTGGAATATTGACTATATGTTTTGCAATAAGGTCTGCTCCAAAAAACAGTATCAGAAATCCTATCATACCAAGTAAAACGGCAATGCGCCTTGACACGATGATTACCCTTCGTGCACCCATAAAGTCGCAAACTGCACATCGTTCTGCAACCATTCGTGAAATTGCAACTGGAATTCCGCTTGTAGAAATAACAAGCAAAAATGTATATATATCATAGGCAGGGGCATAGTATGCCATTCCCCTGTCACCTAACAGATTCGTTAACGGTACTCGAAATAAAAATCCCAAAGCTTTTACGATGATTCCTGCTACCGTAAGAATCACCGCACTGACAAATACCGTTCTGATATTATCATTACGCTGCACATTTGCGTGTGCATTTGTAGCATTATTTCTGTTCATTATATCATTGCACCATTGAGTATTGCTTTACTCTACCCTTGTTAATGTATATTGTATCATCAAAAGATAAATCGTCAATTACGTTATGACTGATTAGTATAACTGATATGTTTTCATTTTTTAACAAACTCTAATATGATTTTTAACTAACTTTTCAAAAGTTCTTATATGCCGATATAGCCTGTCTTTACAGGTATTTTCGGCATTTTGTATATCGGGAGATACTCACATATTTTCTTAAATCTGCTTGTGTTTTCGCTTTGAAAGGTAGTAAAGAAGTAGTAAAACATCTCTTTTCCTTTAAGCCGCCAGTCTGAAAAATTCCGCCTGTGCGCTGTCAAATGTGGCGTGTGCGTAATAGTTCAGTGTCATGGTAATGTTGGCGTGTCCCATAAGATACTGTAAGGCTTTCGGATTCATTCCCGCATTTGCCATGTTGGTGCAGAATGTGTGCCGCAGGGTATGGGGCGTGTTACCGCCGGCAAAGTTTCCTCATGACTTTTGCTATACTTTTCTACCAGCCTGCGAAACATAATATCATAGTTAATGTAGTTTTGAGGTGTTCCGTTTCTTGTAAGAAAGAGGAAGCCTGTATAACCGTCAACCGTAAAATCACTGCTTTTCCTGTTCTGCATCACTCTCTGCAAGGCTTCAAGTACACGGTCGCTCATTGGAATTTTGCGAATGCCGTTGTCCGTTTTCGGTGTTTCAATGCGGTACGATTTTTTACCGGAGTATTGAAGTTGATGATCCACATTGATTGTCCGATTCTCAAAATCAATATCGCTCTTCGTCAATCCGCAAAACTCTGAAATACGAAGTCCTGTTCCAAGCAGAATGATAAGCTCGTCATAATACTTGTAATAGACCTTATCGCTTTTCACAAAAGCAAGTAAACTTTCTTCCTGCATGGGCGAAAGAGGAACCTTCGGCTCGGTGTCATCCTCAATAACTGTGTTGATATGAAAGTCAAAGGGATTTTTCCTGATACAGTCATCCTGAATGGCGGTATAAAAGGCTGCCTTTAGAGAACGCTTGTAATTGCTGATGGTTTTGAAAGAATAGCCTTTTTCTTTCATTCGTAAAGCCCATTCCTTTGCATCGGACATTTTCACATTCTCAATGCTGCATGCTCCGAACATATCTTCGACCTTCATTTTATAAAGTTACCTATTTTATAGCAGATTTTATTCATTAGGATTTATTTTTTCTTCCTTAGTCTGTCTCATAGTTTTTAGTTCGTTTATCATCATTGCAACACCTATAATGATCATAATCAAATCTACGAGCGGTTGTGCGAACCAAACCGCTTTTATTCCAAATGCCATTGGTAAAAGAATTATTGCAGGAATGAATAAGAAAAGTTGCCTGAACATAACAATAATTCCAGCTTTTTTCCCGTTTCCGATCGATTGAAAGAAAGTAATGCTCATAACCATTACTCCGTACAAAACAAATACGGAATAGAACAACCTGAAATTACTAACGCCTTGTGCAATGATATCTGCCTCTACACCGAACCAATAAAGTATCTGTTTTGAAAAAAGAATTGCTGGGATCCAAAAAATTGCTGCAAGAATAAGTCCTCCGATAGAAAATACTTTAACGGTTTCTCGGACTCTATTAAACAACTTTGCTCCGAAGTTTGTCCCAACAACAGGTTGTAGTCCCTGACTCATTCCCCAAAGTGGGATAAACGAAAATCCATAAATACGCATAGCTGCAGACATTAAAATACCATTTGGATCTCCGCCATACTGAAAGGCCATTTTATAAAGCATGGTCTGCTGAATCATGAATAAAAGATTCATCATCATAGCTGATGAACCTATTCCAAACATTTCTTTTTTAATTACGGCATTTGACTTAATCCTCTGAATTTTAACAGTCTTGCTCTTTTTTAAGAAATAGTGCAGTGTCACAATTGCTTGAACAAACTGTGCTGTGATAGTCGCAATGGCAGCACCTTCAATAGCGTAGTCACCCATAATTATCATTAAGATTGGATCAAGAATAATATTCAATAAAGCTCCAAACCCCATAATCATCATGGCTTTTTTCATCAATCCTTCGCCACGCATAACCATATTTGCGGACTGTGTGAAATTCACAAATATTGAACCAAGAAAAATTATTTTAAGATATCTTATACCATAGGATTTGATTTCACCTGTTGCACCCACCATAGATAAAAAATGCGGAGCAAAAAGTATTCCTCCGATCGTGATGATTGCTGAAAAACAAATCACCCAATAGATTAGGTTCCCCATAATTTTATCTACGGTTTCCTGATCTCCTTTTCCTAAAGCTCGAGAAAGAACAGAAGCTGAACCTATCCCAACTAATGTAGCCACTCCATTATTAAATATGGTCAATGTAGTAGCAACACCGCAAGCCGTCATTGCTGTTTGCCCTATAATATTTCCTGCAAAAACTCCGTCCATTAATGGATAAAGACCAATTACTGTCATTCCTATAACTGCAGGGATGGATAGCTGAAAGAGTAACTCTATCGGTTTTTTTGTCAGTAATTGAGTTTTTATATTCTGTTCCACTAATTATCCTCCTAATTATTCTTCAAATTTTTGCAATCTTAAGAGTTTTTAGCCCGAGAATGATATTAGATATATTTTTTTAAATCGGATTAAATCTACCTAAGGATATACATCGCTCCCACGGCTTTGTTGAAATCACTACCACAGCCGCTGCAACTCTCACAAGACCTTTTGCCACATGATAGCTTTGTCATATCTATGATGTAGCCCATTCTCTGAAGCTGTTCCAATGCCGCCATAACACTTTGCCTGTCTGTACCCAATTTGTTCGCCAAATCCATCACCGAAATAACAGAAGATCTCCTTAATTCTGCTAATATACTTTGTAGCAATAATCTCACCTCCGTTTAAAAGAACAGCAGTGCGATTCTGTATACAATCGCAGCAAGCAATAGAGCGCTTACAATATAGTAAGCGACAATGCGTACTGTCCATTTTAAGCTGTGTGTTTCTGCGTAGGTGGCAGCAACCGTGATATAGCAAGGAACATTGAAGAAGAACGCAAACATGAAGGCCAAAGCCTGTGGGATAGAAACACTTGCCAGCATATTAGCGGTTACATCAGTAGTTGCAACACCAATTCCCATAAATGCAGCATTGTAAATGTTTCCCATTGCAGCGTGTTGTTCAAATAGTGTCATCACAACGGCGAGAGCACTTTCTTTTCCAATTGCGGAAACAAGAAATGCGATAAACAGTTCCCAATTCAAACCAAAAAGCATTGTAAACGGTTCGATTGCGCTTCCAAACTTGTAGATTAGACTGCCCGTGATATTCCCGTCAGGTGTGTAGGATAGTAGCCAAAATATAATCGTAATACATACAATCAGTTTTATAACACGTCGAAGAAATCCAGCTACACGAAGCCAAACGTGCTTAAACAGAGTTTTAAAGTTTGGTCTGTGATACGGCGGAAGTTCCATGATCAGTCCGGCACGATCCTCTGGCTTTATGATAGCATGTCCGAACAATGTTGCAGTAAGTTTCATGTGTAAAAGCGTGACTGCGAACAACAGTAGTATTACCCATACCACATTGCTTCCGAAAAAAGCTGAACCCATCAGTGTGATAACGCCCCATACAGCACTGCAAGGGACCACCCAACTGGTTATGATCGAAAGTAGCTTTTGCTTACCAGAATCCAAAACACGCGTGGCGTTTACTCCGGCAATCGTGCAACCAAAGCTCATAAGAATAGGCATGATTGCTTTTCCATGCAGACCAAGCTTCTGCATAGTATTGTCGAATACGTAGGCTATTCTCGCCATATATCCGATTTCCTCTATGAATCCAAAAATCAATATCGCACCAAGAACAAAAAACGTCATCATGATTGCATAGAAGAAACCTGTGAGCACAGCATCACAAAGAAAACCTATCAGAAATGCTGGAGCACTGATTGCTGATAGTCCTGTATAGGCTGCTGAATAAGCATATCCATAGATAATGCCGGATAAATTAGAAAGTGTGTAGCCAAGCTTGTAGGAAGCATAAATACTGAGAACCATCACACATGCTGCGATGATTTTACCCCAAAATGGACTTGTGGCTACTTTATCAAATTTATTCAGCAACGTCCCCGTTTCCCGTTGCTTTACTATCACATCTTTTGCAATCTGATGCAGCCAATTAAACTTGCAGTCAGCAGACTTCAAAAGACTGCTTGTAGTTTGTGTCAAAAGATTCTGTATACTGTTCCAAGCCTCTCCTTCTGCGGTGTTTTTGATGCTTTCGGTTATTTCTTTGTCACCCTCGAGCAATTTGCTCGCCAACCACACACTTGTATACGTGTCAGTCTGGAATGGCTTTAATTTTTGTTCCAGTTCTGTGAAAACTTCACCAATTTGTGTTTCGTATTCCTTTTTGAGTGCATTTTCCTGCAAAATATACCGCTGATAATTGCCTTTTTCCAAAAGGGCATAAAGTTCATCCATTCCCGTACCGTGTGAAGCTACAAAAGGCAATACAGGAACACCCAGTAATTCAGACAAACGACGATCATCGATTTCACGCCCCTGAGATTTCGCCACATCTATCATGTTCAATAAAACGACAACAGGCTGTTTTATGCCAACGACTTCCGAAAGTAAAAACATACTCCGTTCAAGCTGCGATGCATCCACCAATGCAAAAACAAGATCAATGTCATTTCCAATGATATTCTGGCGTGTTACTAATTCTTCCTCCGAGTTTGCGGACAGACTGTATGTACCGGGTAAGTCCAACAGGGTATATGCTTTTCCTTTATATTTGAAGACACCCTCCTTTTTTTCTACAGTTTTTCCAGGCCAGTTTCCTACGTGTTGTCGTGCACCTGTAAGGGCATTAAATAATGTGGATTTTCCTGTGTTTGGTTGCCCGAGCAAACCAATAAGAGGACCATTTTTTACCGATATTAATTCACCTTGTTTCATCTGTCATTCACCTCCACATAAATATTGTTAGCTTCCCGCTTGTTGATTGCCAACATCGTATCACGGGAATAAATTAGCAAAGGCAGACGTTTTACATTACGCACAACTTTCAGCATTGCACCTGTGGTAAGACCGATAGAAGTGATTCGACTGATAAATCTTGCATCACCTTTTACGTCTTTTACAGTATATTCTCGTCCCTCCTCGGCTTGAGTTAATGTCAACATAGCATATCCTCCTTCAATACTATAATAGTTTTAGAAATTATTTGCTCAGAATCATTGATAATATGAGATAATGAGTGTATAATTTCTAAGTTAGATGAAGCTAATTCATTTTCAATTTCAGCGTATCATTGGATTGTCATGCTGTCAATTCACTGGGAAAAGCTCAAAATTATTACCATTTTGCAAAAGTCGTATGAAAAGCAAGGGATTTGCGATATCTTGTTTTGTAATGTCTTAATTTCGGGCTGAATAATTTGATAAAATAGAGCATCCAAGTCGAGTGGAGGTGGATCGAATTGAACGCATATAAACAGTATGAATATATAAGTGATGCATCCTTTTTTGTATCCGACTACTGTTTTTGTCATGAAAAAAAAGCAGAATTTCTTAAACTCAATCCAAAAGAGAATACAGGGACAGGGGGCGTAGTCGAAATTAGTCCATGGAAAGGTCTGTATCTTTCTTGCGCAAATTGGACACCTAAAATAAATATGGAGAGAAAGTATTATATTCCAAAAGAATTTATAAAACTATATTTTTTAGAAAACGGGAATATAACTTTAATCCAAAATGGAAAGAAAACATCTATTATCCAGCATGGTGTTAATTTATATCTTAACAGACCTGTTGGTGGACGGGTGCTTTATGATGCTATGACGCCAATTTCCTATGTTTCAATTCTTATTCATAGTGAATATTTCGATAAGATTACCACAGCTTTTCCTAAAAACAGACTTTCGCTGAAAGATGCTTTTTTGTGGATGTACAAGGATTATAACACCCCTGAAATAACCAGAGTTTTCATGCAGATACGCGAGAAAATGATAGAAGGAATTACATCGGCAGTATACTATGAAAGTAAGACTCTTGAAATTTTGTCGTTAATATCTCAAAGACACTGCTTAAAACAGCAACATAATTACGAAAATACTTATCTCACTATTTCTCAAGATGAAATATATATATTGAAAAATGTGGATAAGGTCATTCGGCAAACACCTATGCGCCCTCCAAGTATTGAAGAATTGTGTAAAATATCGGCTATGAGCCAAACAAAACTACGAGGATTATTCAAAAAAGTATATGGTATTCCGCTTGGAAAATATATACAGCAATGCAAATTAGAACATTCACTTGTTTTGCTGTCTGGCAATAGTTTATCCATTGCCGAAATTGCAAAAGAAGTTGGATATGCCAATACAAGTAAGTTTTCTGCAGCCTTTAAGAAACAGTATAAAAAGACACCAAGCGAATATAGGGCAAGCACATAGCTTATGATCGTATCCCTGGACGATTTCCGATCTGCAAGTTCCCTATAAACTTGCTACCGAATCGGATATGTTCGTTAACAATTCTTTTCTCACAAAATCTGTCGCCTTAAGTGTTCAGTGACACCAATTTGATATCATCCTCGCTGGAATGAACAAAAAAGATTTGAAACGTTGCAGTTATAAAAACTGTAGCGTTTTTTTGCAATCTTTGGCAAAAAGTGAATTTCTGTTGTTGTAGAGATTAAGGGATAAGTGGAATAGCAAGCATAGGAAAGGGGTACCCTTTCCGTAAAAATCTCTATTTCCCGAAGTTCCAGCGATAGAGATTTTGCTTGTTGGGAAGTATCCCAAACCCTCTATGAAAGCAGAAAGGAAATTCACCTATGAATAACAGAAAAAGAAATGTGCAGATTAAATTTCGTGTTACGGAAGAAGAACGCAGCTTGATTGAAGAAAAAATGAAACAGGTGCCTACAAGCAACATGGAAGCGTACCTTCGGAAAATGGCGATAGACGGATATATCATTCAGATCGATCACAGCGATATAAAGAAAATGACGGCAGAGCTTCAAAAAATCGGGGTCAACATCAATCAGATTGCAAAAAGAGCCAATGCAACAGGAAATGTGTATCAGGAAGATATAGAAGAAATCAAAGGAGCCTTAAAAGAGATATGGCGGTTACAAAGATTAAGCCTATTAAAAGCACACTGAAAAAAGCTCTTGAATATATCCAAAACCCCGATAAAACCGATGATAAAATGCTTGTATCTTCTTTCGGATGCAGCTATGAAACCGCAGATATAGAATTTGCCTTTACGCTTTCACAGGCACTTGATAAAGGAAACAATTTAGCCCATCACCTGATACAGTCCTTTGAACCGGGAGAGGTCAGTTTTGAAAAAGCTCATGAGATCGGAAAGCAGCTTGCGGACGCCGTAACAAAAGGACAGTACGAATATGTCCTAACCACCCATATTGACAAAGGGCACGTCCATAATCACATTATTTTTTGTGCCGTTAATTTCGTGGACTATCACAAATATAATTCCAACAAAAGAAGCTATTACGGGATCAGAAATATCAGCGACCGTTTATGCTATGAAAACGGATTGTCGGTTATCACTCCGGAAAAAGGACGAAAAGGAAAAAGCTATATTGAGTATCAGACAGCAAAGACAGGTACAAGCTGGAAAGGAAAACTGAAAGAAACGGTTGATCTTCTGATTCCTCAGGTAAAGGATTTTGAAGAGCTTTTAGAGAAGCTGCAAGCTTCCGGATATGAAATCAAACGCGGGAAATATACATCCTGCTGTGCACCCGGACAGGAGCGATTTACAAGGCTGAAAACTCTCGGTATTGATTATACGGAAGAAGCAATCCGAAAACGCATTGCAGGAATAAGAAGCCATAATGTCAAGACACTGAAGCAGGAACAAGGAATATCCCTACTGATTGATATTGAAAATAATATCAAGGCGCAGCAGTCGGCAGGCTATGAGCATTGGGCGAAGATCCATAATCTGAAACAGGCTGCAAAGACAATGAATTTCCTTACGGAAAATAACATTAAGCAGTATGAGGATTTAATCAGTCGAATAGATGAAATCGTCCTCGACAGCGAACAGACGGCAACTAACTTGAAGCAGGCGGAAAAGAAGCTGTGCGATATGGCTGTTCTGATAAAAAATATCTCAACCTATCAAAAGACAAAGGATATTTACAGAGGATATATCAAGGCAAAGAATAAGGAAGCATACAAGCATAAGCATGAAAGCAGCCTAATTCTTTATGAAGCTGCGACAAAGGCGTTAAAGGATGCAGGCATTAAAAAGCTTCCGAATCTTACCACTTTGCAGAAAGAATATTCTGATCTGCAAAAGAAGAAAGATGCCATATATTCCGACTATGGAAAATTAAAAAAGAAAGTCAAGGAATATCAGAAGATCAAACAGAATGTTGATACGATTTTACAAAGAGAAAATACAGGCAAGGAGCATAAAAAGAACCTTGAATAATTCCTCTTTTGGATGATGGGTAAAATTCATGGTATGATATGACTAACTAAAGAAACGGGAAATACACAATATTGAGGACAGAAAACAGTTCCCGGAAGAAAAGGAGCTGATAGAATGACGCGCAGAGAAATATGGAAAGATTTTTTTAAGAAAGTAATAGTGCCTGTTCTGCTGACAGCATTTCTCTTTTATTGGGGAAAAAGCATCTTTACGCAAAACGGAGAAACAAACTATTTTTATGTATGGCTGTTTTGCGGCGTTCCTTTCGGTATCAGAAGAATGTTTCTGTGGCTGGTTCCGATAAACCATGACTTTACTGCAACGGTGGGAATATTTGCTGTCAATATCATAGCCGGCGGACTGATCGGCTGTATTGTGATTATCTGGCAGCTTCTCGTTGCGGCATGGTATATTCCACTTACGATATACAGGCTTGTAAAAGAATAACGGAATTTCAGACATAAAAAAACAGCGGACGCAGCGGCCACAAATACATGGCTGCCGCGTCCGTTTTTCTCTTGAAATTGTTCCTTGCGTTACGCAGTTAAACCCTATTTTTAAGGATTTGAGGTTAAATCCCTGCCATAAGCTGAAATGCTTCTAAAAAGTAAGGTTATACAAGGCATTTGCACCCTCTATTTCGTAACAAGGCTTCGCTTTTTTCTCATACGCTCTGCCGCTTGCTTTCTTGTGATTTTCTTTCTGCAATCAGGGCAATATTTCGCATTGTTGGATTTTGACGCGAATGGCGCTCCGCATACGGTGCAGCGGCGTTTTTCCTCCGGTGCGTAAAGCTCTGCAAAAAGCTCTCTGTCAAGAGGAAGCACGGCATCGGAAAACCACCTGCAAAGAAGCGAACAGGATATAAGCTGCGGACAGGGGCAGGCTTCTGCATCATCAAGTAAAATGCAGTTTCCGTTATCAAAGTTACAGCATTCTTTTTTTACAAGGCGATTGACACGCTTTACCTGCTTCGATGAAAGCGGTTTTGATTTTCTCATATTTCATCGGCGGAATCAATGGAAAGCGCGGCAAATTCCTGATCGGACAGGCTGTTTACCTTTTTTACCGTGCGCTTTGCAAGCTCCCGCATATCAGGATCCATAAAGGAAAGTGCAAATGCAATCTTCTCCGTTACTTCCTCCTTGGTTTCGCCTCTGTAAATGCTTAACAAATTCATTTCTTCAACTGTAAAAGGATTCATGCTATACCTCCAATTCATGATTTTTTATTTTCGTGTTATGTTTTTTCTGTTCAGACTGTTTCTTTGCTTCCTTTAGCTGCTCCCTGATAGACGGCTTTTTCTCCGGTTCAGAAGTGTTGCGATTTTCCACCTTAACCGCCTTTGCAAGCTCGGTAAGGGAAATAGCTTCTCCCGCCTTTATCTTTTGTTCAAGCTCACTTACGGTAGGCGCATTCGGAGTATTGTTGATAATCCCGTCAAAATTATTGTCGTTTTGCTCTACTATATCCTCCACATGCTTTAAGTAATTTTGCGGTTTCAGAAATTCCGGTGCATCCTTGTAACCGAAACGGTCAACATAGTGGGCGCTGTCCTTTCCGTCCTTATGAAGCACGACCACATCGGAAACGGAAAGGCTATGTCCGTAAAAATCCTTTGGATGATCAATATTAAAGCGGCTGTAAATATCTTCAAGAGAAAGTCCTTTTGTAAGCTCCGCCTCATAAACCTTGACATAATGATCCGGATTAAGTGTCTGCCCCGATTCTTTTAAGCGGTCGTAGGATTCAAATTGAAGCTCTCTTGTGTCCTCGCCGCGCTTTAGCTGATAGATCCGAAAGGTATCTTTTTCAGGCTCGGTATTTTCCGCCTTTGCGTAAAGCTCTTTGATCTGCTCTCTTGTGAGCTTCCCGGACTGAACCTCATCTAAAAGCTTTGTGCATTCCTCCTTTGTTCCAGCATATAAAAGCTCGGATTCTGTCTTGCCGTTTTCTTTTACGATATAGGCTTCCAGCCTACAGTTTTTCACACTGTCTTTTTCAGAGGGTTCTTCAAGTATCTTGTATATATATTCCGGAGCAGCTTCTTTTTTGCTTTCCTTTCTGAAATTTCTTTGAAGCTCTATTACGCGTTCTCCCGAAAGGGGTTTTATGCTGCTGATAGCATCCGCCGCATAGATTGCATTGGAATTAAGCTGTCTTTGCCACGCAGAAGCTTTCGGCGACCAACGAAAGCCGTTTGCCTTTAATTCATCTCTGATTTTGCCGTCCGGCTTATCGTCAAAGAAAAGCTGCAGGCGGTTATCCTTTACATTGATTTCAGCTCTGCCTCCGGCAAACTCCCAGCCTGTGTAAAGTTCTTCCTTATTTACCGAAAGGCTTTGAATACGCTCTTTAATTCTTCTGATTTCCGCATTGTTATTGGAAAGTGCCCAAGTCGGATAGGGCTTATCCTGAACGCCTCTGATTTCCATTCTTGCCTTTAGCTTTTCGATTGCTTCGCTGTCAAGCTCCGGGCAGCCCTCAAGGCTTTTATGCTTTCGGTAGTAGGCATTGACCGCCTTCATGGTTTCCTGCGCCTTTGTCAGCTTTTCAAGCTTTGCATTTAATTTCTTTACAGCATCCGGATCGTCTGCACTGATTCCGCCCATTCCGGTGCTTCTGATTTTTTCAAGAAGTCCCTGAATGTCTTTCCATTCTTTGTAGTTCTTATCACGGGCAGCGTTTTGCTTTTCCTTTTTTCGCACAGGGAAATTAGAGCCTCCTGCAATCAGGACAGAGGGAACGCGGGCGTCAATGGCAAATCCGTTATTCATATTTGCGGCAAGCTTTCTTGAATAGGTATCAAGCAGAGCGTCGATTTTACCGTGAAAGGACGGATCAACTCTCTTTTTCTGATTTTCAGCAATTTCCGCCGCCTGATCCACAAGGCTTTTGTATTCAAGAGTTGCACTTCCCGGCGTATAATCGGAAAAGCTGTTCATTTCCTTTGCCCTTTTTGCCGCAGCTTCATTGATGGGATAATACTTTACCTGTACGCTTACATCCTTTTCCTGTGAAGCTTCTTCCTGCATTTTCTCAAAATCATCTATGGAAATTTCCGTTAAGCCTTGCCCTGAAAGCTCGTGCATTTTTAGGATTTCATCACGGGCTTTTTCAATAGAGATTTCCGGATTATCAAGCTGCCCACCGTCAAGGTCTGTAAAGTCCGGCTGATACAGAGTATAATCATAGCCTGTTTCGCAGGTCTGAATATAGAGATAGTTTCCGTTTTCAAGCAGGTAAGCTGTTTCCTGTTTTTCTTCCTGCAAAGGCAATTCTGTTTCTTTTTCTGAAAGCTCATTTTCTCTTGCCCTTTGAAGCTCCTTAAAATGCCCGTCTATGCTGTCGATCAGCTCCGATGCGGCAAGACGGATGGTTTCAAGGGAGCCCTTTAACTCGGACAGTTCTTTTCCGCTGCTCCAGCCTGCAACATACCCGAAAGAATAATCGGAGGTATCAAGCCCGTAGTGCTGGCATACGGTATAGGCGACGCTTTCCGCTTCAACCTCGCGGGTACGCTGGTTTGGGTGATTTTCCTTTTCCTCTTTCGGTGCATTTAAGTCAATGTCGTGCAGCTTTGCATGGGCGATTTCGTGAATGGCGGTCTTTAAGGTTTGCAGCTCGCTCATGTTATCGTCAATCGCAATTCTTTTTTCCGCAAGGTGATAGTAGCCGTGAGCGCTTCCCTCGATATGTTCAAGAGCAATCGGAACGGGAGAAGCCTTTTTCAGTGCCGTAAAGAAGTCCTCATACTGCGACACATCGCCTGTCAGCTCATCTACTCCGATAGAGGGTATTTCTTTTCCCTCCGTCTGTGATACATCAAAGACAGATACCACCTTGTAGGCAGGAATGGTAATTTCCTTTTCTTCGGTAACTGCATTTCCGTCCGCTCCGACAAGTGGCATATTGGTTTTCGGATCAAGCTTTTCCATTTCCTGCTTTACCTTAAAGGGTGCAGGGGCGATGATGCGGATTCCTTTTTCTCCTTTTTTGACCGTTCTTCCGTGGCTGTTTTTCCATGCACTAAAGCCTGCAATCAGGGAAGCGTCGGGCTTTTGCAGGGCAATCAGCATGGTATTGTTAAAGCTGTAATGATGAAACTTTGACATGACGCGAAGATATTCCTTGTACCTTTCGCTTTCAAAGACTTCTAAAATCCCTTGCTCCAAACGATCCGTGATTTCCTTTAGTCTGTCCTTCTGATTTTCAGAGGTCAGGACAATAGGCGAAACATCTTTTATTTCTTCTGCTTTTTCCATATATGGCATGGTTTTTTCTCCTTTCGTTTTTTAAGGGTCTGGGACTATCCCAGCAAGCAAAAAACTCCGCTTTCATATCTTTGGAAACGGAGTTTTTTTACGGAAAGGGTACCCCTTTCCTATGCTTGCTATTCTTCTTTTTTCTTCCTGTCTATCTCAATACGGTAGTTCACATACTTATCTTTGGTATCACAAAGAACCACATTTCCGTCATAGGTTTTGCCTGTTTTGTGAGAGTAGATGCTCTTTACCTTTACTTTTTTATCTTTGAGTAGTGCAGATGCAATTTTAGGGGTAAAAGTGATTTTCCTATCCTCAAAGAAGCGGTCATTTTTCCACATGGAAAATAGGCAATCCCTGTTACTGCAATAGTAGTTTTTCTTTCCCTCATAAACGGGACTTTGGCAGCGCGGGCATAAGCCGATTACGGTTTTTTCCTCTTTGAAAAGTTCTGCTTTTGCTTTTTCGGCGTCCGCATTTTCTATGAGGTCTTTTGTCATTGCTTCAATCTTTTCCATAAAGCTGTCAGCATCCGCTTCTCCCTTTGCAATCCTTGAAAGCTCGTTTTCCCATTCTGCCGTAAGAAGCGGAGAGGTCAGGGTTTTTGGAAGTACGGAGATAAGGTTTATTCCGTCTTTAGTCGGGATAAGCTGCTTTCCCTTTCTTATAACAAAGCCTGCCTTGATGATTTTTTCAATGATACTTGCACGGGTGGCGGGAGTACCTAAGCCTTTACGCTCTGCATCCTCTGTGGTTTCCTTGTTTCCTGCACGCTCCATAGAAGATAGAAGCGTGCTTTCCGTGTATGCCTTTGGGGGAAGTGTGTCATGCTCCGTAACTTTTATAGAAAAGCCTTCAAAGCTTTCTCCATCACAAAATGCCGGAAGCTCTTTTTCATCTTCTTTAGCTTGCTTTTCTTTCAGGCTCATAAGAAAGAGGGTTTCAATTTCTTTCCAGCCGGAAGATAGCACCGTTTTTCCTTTTGCCGTAAAGGTATGATTTTCACAGGAAAACACCGCCGTAACCGTTTCATAAATATGGGAAGTGGCACAAGCCATAAGAAGCCTTGCACCTGCAAGAAAGAGAATATTTCGCTCACTTTCGGGAAGCATGGAAAGTTCCGTTTTTTCAAGTTCCCTTGTAGGAATCACGGCATGGTGATCCGATACCTTTTTGCTGTTAAGAAGTTTTATAATCTCCGGTGTAAATTCCATGCTTTGCATAAAGGAAAACTTTGATAAAAGAGTGCGGATAACCGCCTCCGCCGTTTCTTTCATATCGTCCGTTAAGTAATTGCTGTCCGTTCTCGGATAGGTTAGAAGCTTCTTTTCATAAAGGCTCTGTGCAAGGTCAAGGGTCTGCTTTGCGGTGTAACCGAAAATGCGGTTTGCTTCCTTTTGAAGTGCGGTAAGGTCAAAGAGCTTCGGCGGCAGCGCTTCTTTCTTTTCAGAGGTAAGAGAAGTGCAGACTGCACTTTTTCCTTTGCAGGTCTTTGCAACTTTCTCTGCCGCTTCCTTACTTGAAAATCTATCGCTTATAGCTTCCGCGCCATCTAAAGCAAGGCGGACATGGTAATACTTTTCTTTCTTGAAATTTGTAATCGCCTCGCTTCGATCCACCAGCATTTTTAAGGTCGGGCTCTGCACCCGTCCTACATTTAGGGTATGGTTATATAAAAGGGAAAAGAGGCGGGTTGCATTGATTCCGACAATCCAGTCCGCTTTTGCTCTGCACAGGGCGGACTGATAAAGGCTGTCATAGTCCGCTCCGTCTTTCAGGTTTTCAAAGCCTTTTCGGATTGCGCTTTCTTCCATTGAGGAAATCCACAGCCTTTTTACAGGCTTCTTGCAGCCTGTTTTTTCCATAACAAAACGGAAAATGAGTTCTCCCTCGCGTCCGGCATCGCAGGCGTTTATCACCTCTGTAACATCATTTCTAAAAAGAAGTGCCTTTAATACTGAAAACTGTTTTTCCTTATCCTTTGAGATAGTAAGCTGCCATGTTTTTGGCAAAATAGGCAAAGCCTCAAGGCTCCACTTTTCATATTCACTTCCATAACAGGACGGCTGGGAAAGCTCCGCAAGGTGTCCGATGCACCAAGACACAAGAAAGTCCTCGCTTTCCATATATCCGTCTTTTTTCGTTTCGATTCCAAGTGCGGAAGAGATTGTCATTCCGACACTCGGCTTTTCACATATAATTAACTGCATAAAATACCTCCTAAAATAAAAAAGCAGCCGATTTCTCGACTGCCTTCTACACTTAATTTTATTGTAGATCAGCTATTGCTTTATTGAAGCAATTAGCCCCAAAATAATATTTTTTGGTAGATAAAATTTTTCATCCCAATCACCAATGTATGTTGTATCAGTAAAAGAGATAGTATCATCGATATTACATTCATGAACTAATCCACACCGTATTATATGATATATAATCTGCTCCATATCAACATATCCATTTTGATCTGGTTTGAGTGCGTTGTGTGTAACATTAACTTTTATGCGGATATTATCAGCAGAAATTCCCGGAAATCCATATTCACATATAGTCCTAAAATGTTTTTTCAGAAACTTTTTATAGCGATTGGCATTTTTTTCGTTAGGGTACTCCTGAGCTGCACATGAATCTATTGCAATACACACAAGACAAAGAGCTTCATTATATTTCTGGTTATCATATAAAATCTTGGCAGAATCTAAAAAAGATTGAACGCTCATAACAAAAACCTCCCACAATCAATT
>ERZ773045.734-NODE-734-length-15897-cov-2.252241_pt1 | contig 15897 bp, 14 predicted proteins | sample MGYA00580635_ERZ773045 | MGnify/ENA primary metagenome ERZ773045 (study PRJEB29015, sample SAMEA2738115) | human oral metagenome | biome: human oral; feature: human-associated habitat; material: saliva | place: China | collected 2261 ...
TTTAGTCTTAATTTCCCATAGTCGTATATGATTGAATGTTTCCATTCCTCACCGTCATACCAATATACATGTTCTGCCCAATTAGAAAGATTTCCCAATTGGTCTGTGTCTACCACCACGGGTTCCGTATCGACATTTTTCATGTCTCGTCCATAGTAAATACAAACTTCATCTTGTGGTCTCAGTCTTGTGTGTGCCTTCGATGTGTTCGGTTCTACTTTCTTTCCAAGACTACATAAATCCCCTAGGCTTATTAATTTTTCAACCTTCTCTGGAGTGTCATAATACAGATGCAGTATCGCCCCGTTGTGCTCAAGATATCCGTCGTAGTGACAATATATCGCCAAGCTTTCTTTATCATTTAATTTTCTCGCTATTATGCTTCTAGTTGCCATTTATTTCCCCCTCTTCATAAATTCATTCCATATAAATCAGTCATGTGTTCATAAAAGTGTGTTCTGTTTTGGTACATATTTCTAGACATATATTCGTTTAATTTGTGAATGTCTCTGTCGGTTAAACTCTTCATGTAACCTTCTTTATCCAACCTAAAGAAAACAGTGCTGCCTATCATCTCCTCTTCCTTCTCGGGGATGTAGAAATTTGGTTCTGCCCCTTTAAACTTTGCTGGTGGGTTGTAATACCCATAAACATCTAAAACCGACGGAATAGAAAACACCTTTATGAATCCGCCAACAACCTCTTGAACATTCTCAAGCGTTGGTTCCAGCGATGTGACCTCTCCCCATTTCATAGGGTGCTTTATTAGCACCCTAACTGGATCTAACTTAACACTAGTCAAGATGCATGCCATTGTCTCTATACTTCTCCTTCCACTTTCTAAACATTTCTTCGGCAACTCTTTTAATTAGGTCTTGTTCTCTTGCTTCCTTGTCTGCCTTCTTTTCCTTCTTTGATCTGTTATCTATTTCAATCTTAATTTCCTTACTCATGCTACTAACTCCTTCCCTGTTTCTTCTTTTGCCTTATCTACATTCTTCGTATATGGTCTTCCTGACAAGCAACTCTCTAGGGTGCCTTCAATTATCATGTTTGCCATATCGGAAATTTCTACGAATATCTCTTTTAAACTCATTAGCTGTCCTTCGTTCATTTGTGACAACTCATGAATTATTTCCTTGCTAATCTGGTCTTCCATCCCAAGATTTGCCATTACCGCAAATGTTGCTGAATCAACCTTAAACCTTGCCATGTTTGCTGAGAACCCTTCTATCTTTGGGCTCTCCTCTTTTTGTTGAAGCGACTTGGCTATAATGACTTGTTGGATTAACAACTTAAGATACTTGTCTTGAGGCAACTCTTCGTTAATGCAAATCTCTCTCTTTGAAGTATCGATGACTGCATCGCAACCTACCGTTCTTTGCATTGATTGGATTTTGTATCCTGCAAGTTGAGCCTTGATACCCTCTATTAGTCCTTGTGGTGAGACCTTATATATTCCAGCTAAAGTCATTGGTTCTTGCTCTTGTCCATATGTCTGCTCTATGTCGAACCCAAAGCAAGAGTACAGTCTGTCTTCCTACTGTATGACGCTGGTCTTGGAACAACTATCCTAATTGACTTCTCTCCCTTCTTGACGTGTCTGCCATAACTTTCCCATTCTTCAAATGTTCGTAACTTCGTATGCATTATGTTTTGCATTCCCAAAAGCATTTGGTTGTTTACTGAATACTCACTGGTGAATGCCATTTGCTTTAACAACTTTTCGTAGTTGCCCTCTTTTACTTCGTTAATGAATCTTGCATTCGCATCTCTCAACATTCCTTCTACTAAACTGTTTCCTACTCCCATATTTTAAAAATCTCCTCCCTTTCGCTCTTGTCCATTTCAATTACAGACAATTCGTTTATTCCTCCTACAAAAACCATTTCTCCTCTTCTAAGGCTCGAAATATCACAAAGTCCATCCCCCTTCTCGGATATATACATGTTTTCAACCTCTTTCTTCTCTCCTTGAGATGTCCTAAAGATCATTACATACTGTGTTGCTGTTAAAGGCGACATTGTCTTTTTCTCATATTTGCCTTCTGACTGAAAGTCTTTGATTGATTGCGTAACTAGCATCATCATTCCTTCATACTTTCTAATTCTCTTTGAGAGAAGGTATATAAAATCAAGAGCCTCCTTTCTACATTCGTCCAACAACACGTGGCTTTCATCTATTAGGATTATGAGTTTCCTATTGCTCTTATGCTTGTGGTTGTATTCAATGTTTTTGAATATTTCTTGCTCTATGTGTTTTATCGTTAACATTAAATATGCGTTGAATAACCCGCTATCCTTCTCTTCGAAAACTTTAGTGAAATCAAAACATACACACCTGCTGTTCTTCTTTTCTTCCTCGTTGATTTGCAAAGACAAGACTGCAGATTTAATGTTTTCGTTTATTTCGTTTTTGTCTATACATTCTAGGATGCTTGAAAAGGTTACGTTCCTGTTTTTCCTAAATGCTTCACGTGTAGCAGATAACAATATTTTTCTCTCTCCAGCTTCTAGCGTTTGAAATAGACACTCGTATAACTCTTTCAAAAATTCCATGTGCATCGTGAACTGGATGCTATCAATTTCTATCTCTCCAATATCGAATGGGTTGAATGGAATTCTTCTATCTATGCTGAAAACTTGTCCAGCTAGATAGTTGGTTAATTTCCTGTATTCGCCCTCTATATCTAGAATCATTATCTTTGTATCTTTTACGGACAGATTGATTAGCATCTCTTTTGATGAATATGACTTGCCACTTCCTGGCACTCCCAATATCACTAAGTTGGAATTGATGTGCCTGCTGTCTCTCTTGAAAAAATCTATGAAGTTTGGTTGCTCGGTATTGATGTATATTCCACCATCTTCTTCTATCTCTTTTTTCTCAAAAGGGAATATATATGACAACGTTGTTGCATCCACAATTATCTCTCTGTTCTTCAGTGGCCTGTTGTTTCTTATGCTGTCCCCAACTTGCTTTTGCTTAAAAAGTTCTCGTCTTACCCTATGTCCGTACTCTGCCATTTCCTTTATGTTTGCCTTCCTATTTATCTTCTCTCCTTCTTCGTCAGCGGTTTGGAAGGTTACGGATAACTCAAAAACGTCATCATTGTTTTTGATGCTTGATAAGGTCTCCTCTAGGGCAAGTTCGAGTTTTTCACAATCTATATCTTCACTTCTACGCTTTGACTTTCTCGACTGCATTTCGAATATTGCCTTGTCAATTCTTGATATGCACTTGTTTCTATCTCCCTTGCAGATATCTAGAAAGACGTTCCCTTGAGAGTTGAAAAGTTCAATACCAAAGCCAATATCCACGAAGTTATTTAGTGACGAAACCGTTTGCCATGAATACTGACCTTGGTCTGTTTTGTATGAACATGGGGTGTACGTTGTATCCTTCTTGTGCTCTGGAAAGGCTAGGTGTATATACTCTAACTCCGTGAGGGGTATACTCTTTATGCCCATAGCCGACAATTCCTTGGTAATTTCTTCCAATTCCCCCTCGAAAGAAAGGAAATATCTTAGACTTGCGTCCTTCCTATCTTCCTTTTGTTTTAGCTTTTCAATTACTCCTTCGGCTATGTTTTTCCTTACTTCGTACTCTTCTTGTGTGATTAAGCCCTTTGCAAAATTCACCCCAAGTTGATCGATCATGTTTTTGTATGACGCTATCTGACTCTCATATTTCTTTGTGTCGTTTAATTTAGAGATTCTGAAATTCCCTAGTTTACAAACTAGCTTTTTGAACAACCCTGTCATCTCCTCTTGATGATGTCGCGTGCAGTTTAAAAAGTTGATGCCCTCTATTTCCAAATATTTCTTCTTGCTCTCTTTGACTTCCTCATATGTTTTCTTTTTGGAAAACAAATATATCACTCCGTCTATGGCGTACATGTATATGTTCCTGTCCTCAATCCTGATTAGGGAAATAACTGTTAGAAGTGTGATGCCTATGCATATCCCCAATCTGGTCTTGCTGTATCTTGAAAGGATTGCAGCTATCAAGAGCAAGACAGACAAGATGATTCCCATTTCGATGTATCCTAGATTCTTATATATCTTGTGCCTTACCTTTACCGTCTTTGGTATATATCTCATCTGCTACTTCTCCTTTTTATTTTTCGTTTGTCTTATTTTTTGTTCGTACCTTTTTACCTGCACTCCCGCGTTCTTACCAAATGTTGCCACTTGTGTCGGCACGCCTACCGCTACCGTTTGCACACTTTGTCTAAGGACTCTTGTGTCGTGTATTACGTCCCGAACTCCAATGTCTCCATTCTGTTTTGCGATTAGAGATGATATGAGTCTATGCGCATGTGTTGCCGCTATGATTCCACCCATCATGAAGAGCATGTCGAAAACTTCCTTCTTCAAGGCAGAGCCTTCAATTTTTATCTCTTGTATTTCTGGCATGATTAAGAAAAATATGTTTAAGGAAAACACTATCCCATACGCCGAAAGTATTTTTGAAAAAATCAATTCCTTCAGCGTTGATATTCTTGCCCCATCATCCAGCACGCTTGTTGAGATTACTAGCGGAGAAAGGATGTACAACAACATAACGTCATATATTCTTCTGATGAATAGCAGGGCTCCAATTAGGAGACAGATTAGAACAAACAACCCACCGCCAATTGATGCAAAATAATTGATGCTCATGACGTTGTATACCTTGCTTATATCGCTTTGATTTAGATATGAGATTTGCCCACTCAATATCATCCTCTTGTATTCATCCTTAAGGGCTGGGTCTCCCTCGTATGCACTGTTGGCACTTATGAAAAATATTTCTGCTCCAAAATCAAAATCTTTAAGGTTATAGTTCAATTTGAATAATTCATATATTGAACCAACTATGACGTTTGTTAGGATGACCAAAGCTAGCATCATAAAGGGAACAAGCAAGAACAAGAGAAAGGCTGTTACTGTTCTTCTTGCCAGTTCTCCCTTTGTCTTTTTGTCTGGACTTATTTTTGCCGTATCCTTTACGATTCTCAAAATCAGGAAGAAGAAAAGCAAGATAGTTGAGATTAGGATAATCCCCCAAAATACCTTTCCTACTTTCCCAAGCATCAAGAATCTTCCTAGTATGTCATCTGTTCCAGAAACACCCTTCACCTTTTCAAGTCCCGCCAACACCTTAAATGCCGATGCTATGCTGTTTACTATTTTCAAAATCCAACTCTGTATCGCGAACAAGAAACTTAAGATTATAGGATGCAACATACTAAACTACCTTGCTCTTAACCCATTCTTGCAAAATCGGCATTGCTATCTTCAAAGCAACGATTAGAACAAAGATTAGTACGAAACCAATTACTGCTCCCACCAAATCCTTCTTTGCCTTTTCTCTGGAATTTTGTTCGTCAGCCTTTGCCAACTTCACTCCAAGGAAAATGCAATATATCATTCCTACAGAACCGATTACTGCAATCAATGGCCATAGGATAGCGTTCACAACTTCGAGTATTGGAGTTACTACTGGATTGAAATCTATATTGCTCATTTCTTCTTCTCCTTTTTGTTTTTATTTTTCTTTTTCTTTTTTACTGCAAATATCGTTGCGGCTACGCCTATCCCTGCCAACAAAAGTGTCAATGTTACAACTAGGGCGATTGGTTTCTTCTTTACGATTTCAAATTGTGTTTTCTTTTGGTTTCCGTATTTATCGGTTACGGTAACTTCATACTTGCCCAACTTGTCACAAACCATTCCTTCGTAGTATTGAATCTTTTTGCCCTTGTATAGGATTTCAACCGTTGAACCTTTCTCTGCTTTCAAGATTGCCTTGTTTGCCTTTTGTCCACCTTTTAACAATCCATCTATCTTCAATTGTGGTGTTCTGTTGATTATCTCTACAGTTGTCTTGATCCCTTGGTATTCGATTTCATACTTGCCGTTTTCGGTTAAGGATAGTTCGCCCTTCGAAGTAGCCCCGTTGAGGCGGAATTGTCCATTGTGGAAATTGTGTTTCAAAGACCTCATTTGTTTTGGAACTATTCTGAATGTGCCCTTCTTTACATTGCCCAAGTTGTCTTTTGCTACAAATTCATACTCTCCAGGTTCCTTGAGATTGTATGCTGTTGGGATTTGTTTATTGTCCTTAAGTAGAGTAAGTGACAACTCTTCTCCTGCCTTCATGGTTACTTCGTTATACAACCCGTTATTTACTACTCCTGACAAGTCAACATCCTTATCTATTTCAAAAGAAGTTTCCGCTCTATTGCCAACATCGTCTACAGCAACAACCTTATATTTGCCCGTGCCCCTGCAGTTGATATTAGTATGTCTAATCCTTTCGTTATTTACGTACACCTCGCTGGCACCCGAAACGCTGAGAACCACATCTTTGTTACTCTTCCTTTCAAATTTGCCAGATATTACAGGCGGGGTATTGTCGATTTCAAACTCTATTTCTCTCTTGTATCCATCCGCATTGCTTAAGGAGATTGTATATTTGCCTTCTTTTGTTATTTCTGTCCCAGAAAGATATGCTGTTCTCTTTGCTCCATCTATTAGGCTTGCAGTTACATCGCCTTCAAACTCAACAAAGAATCTCTTTGCTACCCTTCTTTTGTTGCTACTTGCCTTAATTCTTGGTTCAGGCTTCTTATATTCAAAAACGCTCTCCGTTTTCTCTATATGTGCTGCGTCTTTGACATATACGCGATATATTCCACTCTTTGAGAAGGAATATTGATAATTGCTGCCGTTTATTACGGTGCCTTTGTCATCAGTAGCGAGTTTCTTGTTAATACCGTGCATTTCTCTCCAAATCTCTATATTGGTTATTGAAACACTCTCTGGGACGAGTATATTTACATCTAGCCTTTGCGTTGATTCGTTTGAAGTGAACTCTGCTTGTGGTTTGTCTCTTGATATGGTTATCTCAATCATCTTTCCTTTGCCATATCTGTTTACCGCCTGGACATAATATGTTCCATCTGATTCAAGAGATGGTGCGTCGGCATCCGAATAGCATCCAATGAGTTTGAGGTCAGAATTGTATAGAAGAAGATGAGAATCTTTTTCCACAAGAAACTGAATGCTCTTTGCAAAGTATGACCTCTTTGTTAGAACCAAATCATCAAACTCATTCTTTACCCTTACCTCGGGAACTCGCTTAAGGATGTGTATTTTGTATTGTTTTCTTTGTCCAAACTTATCCTCAACCTCTATCTCATGGAGTCCTTCTTCTACAAGCTTTTTCACACTTTCTACACCTAGGTACATTTGGTATTCCGAGGAAATTGTGAACTCATCCTTTTGGAATACTTTATCTTTTCGGCGCACCTCTCTATCCCCGATTTTGTATGCATTTTTCTCAAAATACATAGTTTTGCGGATAGAATCCTCAATATTTTGAAAAAGTGTTGTAAAAAGTGCCGTTTTTGAGAAGTAAATTCTTTCTTCGGCTCCATTTTTGTTGCCCTTGTATATATAAACGGGTTCCCCATATCTAGGGGCTGGGTCGTCGTTAAACGCTCTATATAGTGTTAATAACTCCTCTGAAAAGGGTTTTTCTTGCACCAAAGACATCTCTCTTTTGGTCGCAAATTCCTTTGCTTTCTCGTATGTGCTGAAAGATATGATTTCTCCGTTCAAATTAGGAGTATCAAAGCACTCATCTTTTGGATTGAAGTTGATATATCCTTCATATTCGCTTTTTATATTTTTGGTGCATTTGTTGCCCGCTTTGTCTTTTGCTACAACCTCGTATATTCCACCATATACTGGGTATATTGTTTCACCGTTATATGGCTTACCGTTTATAGTCACGCTCTCAATTTCCTTTCCTATCCTTTCTTGATAGAAGGTTATTGCAAACGGTTCACTGACGATGTCAGGAGTCTCAATACTTGGAGCCACCCTATCCACAATTAGTTTTGATATTGCACTTTCATTACCCGCCTTATCTATTGCTTTGAAAAGATGCTCTCCGTCTTGCAGCTCGTATCCTGAAGCATATTCTATCCAGTTTCCGTTATAGTTCTGCATTATCTTTGCACCTGGCTCGCTTACAACCTCTATGTTGCTTGAGTTTGTGTACATGGCTGTACTTGGGCTTCCGTCAATATGAATATTGCACTCTGGAGCCTTTGTGTTATATCTGACTGATATTGTCTCGCTTCGGTTTCCACATTGGTCTTCCGCATATACTTCATATGTGCCATCTTGTGCTATCTCCCTTTGTGTGGAAAGTTTATATTCTCCATCGCCCTTCTTTATGTATATCTTGCTGGCTTTATCGTATTCATCCCAAGCGTCGAATATAACCTTCTTGTTTGTGTGTAAAAGGCCATCAACTGGTTGGGTGTCTGTTTTTACACTTAATCTTGGGCGGATGTTGTCGAAGATTACTTTTCTCTTTTGGCTTACGTTCCCCGCATTATCATACGCACATATTTCGTATACTCCATTTTCTTCTATTTGGGCGTAATCCTTTGTGTATGCTTTGCCGTTTCTATAGATTTCCACCTTGCGTATACCTTGGTTATCAGAGATTTGTATTGATATTCTCTTTGCATTAGTTTTCTCTCCTTTTAAAAGAACTCCATCTGCCGTTACCGTTACTGTTGGAGATTGTGTATCCAAAGTGACCTTACGAACAGTTGATTTGTTCCCAGCCAAATCTTCCGCTACTGCATATATTGTTTCTTTGTCTTTCTTAGTTACTATTGGAACGTTTTTATATTCTCTCTCGGTTGGGTCGCTGTCAGTCCAGTACATGATTCGTCTTAACCCAACGTTGTCGCTTCCAACAAATGACACTGAACCTTTGGCGTGTTCTCTTTCTGTTTCTTCTCCGTTTTCTAGAACGCTCAATGTCGGCGGTTCATTGTCGTAGTATACTATTTTCTTTCGACTTCTATTCCCAACCCCGTCTTCTGCATAAAACTCATACTTGCCAATTTTCTTGAATTCATAGCGATAGTTTCTGTTTGCTGTTTTCTCTACAACCTTTCCTTCATGCATGACGTATGATTGGTAATAGTTTGCGTCATTTACTGAAACCGACACTTCTTTGTTTACATGTTCGCCCTCACCAAGAGGTTTGCCATCTTTTTCTACCTTCACAGTTGGTGAAGTAGAGTCAACAGAAAACCTATATTCTAGCACCGCTCTCTCTGGCATATTTGGACTAGTAAAGCTGTATTCTATTTGCAAGATATAGTCACCACTTTCTAGATTTTGACTATATATAACCGTGTGTGCTCCACTGTCTTTCATTCTCCCTTTATATTCATGCACTTTGTCTCCGCCCTTGTATACGGTTACTCTTGAAATTGTTTTTGGTTGGGTGTTGCTCCATTTCTCGAAACTCCAGCTAAATATGTTGTGTGTCCAAAAGGTAAATTTGCCACCTTTGTATATGTACTTGTCCACTTGAGGAACTCCCTTGCTAGAGGCTGTCATGTAGACATGTACATTGGACAAGAATCCGTCATCTCTTTCCTTCTTCCCTGTTTCTACGTTTTCCTTGTATACTGCAAATTTTATTGCCGAGGTGTTTTCTTCAGCCATAACTTCTCGTTTCGTGCAGCCTAGAAAGACCATAGAAAAACATATGACACATGTTAGAAGTAGTGCCATTAAAATTCTCTTTCTCAATTTTCCTCCTTTGATTACTCTCTTATTACTCCCGTTATTTCTTCCATCAAATCTTGCAGTGCTTGTGCTGCTCTTGTTTTGTTTGTTGCAATTGCAAACTCTAAACAATCTATTAATGTCTGCATTGCTTTATGTATCTCTCCGTGATCTATATCGTCATACAAGACTTCCTGTCTTCTTGGATCCATAAGCTCGATATTGATTATTCTTTTTAGCCTTTTCTTTATTTCCGTATTAGTTAGTGGCTTTAGGCTTAACCCCTCTCTGGTATATTCGGGCTCTTCCTCTTGTGGGGTATAAGCTATAGGTTTGTTACTTAGGCTTATGTCGTACAAAATCTTTCTCTCATCAAACAGCTTTGTATATACTTTCTCTTCTTGTTTATCGTTCAATTTATATGCCGTACATTTGTATGACGGTGTGAATTTTGACCTAATTGGGTTGTATCCAAAAACCGTAACTATTGCGTTCCCTGTATTCTCTCCTGCGTTTAGAGTTCTCAACTCGCTTGGATATATTAGCGGTCTTTCTTTAACGCTGATGCTACTTGAAACATCCTGATTCTTCTTTCCGCCTTCTGATACATTTCTTGATATCACCGAATAGTTCCCACATCTCTTAGAAAACTCTTCCGTTGTGTTGAGGTCGCTAGTTCCTATATATACATGGATGTTGCAGTTTGACTTTATTATGTCTGCGACGCTCTTGTCGTATACCTTTACCAACTGAGCATATGACTGAACAACGAAGGTAAAGAACAATCCTCTACTTCTTGAGACGGTAACCATCTGCTCTATCTTTTCTATCTTCGGCAAGTTTCCAAACTCGTCTAAAATGAAATATACATTTCTTTTTAACTTGAGCCCTTCGCAAGTGTTCGCCTTTGCAATTAGTTCTTTATATATATCTAGCAATATCATGGATGCTATCTTGTATCGTGTTTCCTTCTCGTCTGGAATTTGGATAAAGATTGCATATGGCTTTTCATCCAATTCTGAAAACGCAATTTCATTTTCTGATGTAAGGTGACAAATTGATACGTCGGTGAAAATATTCAACTTGTCGAACAGCGTTGAAAGATAACTTCCTCTTGTCTTCTCATGTGACTCCAGTGCTTGCTTGCTTAAAACTCTTGCCTTTGAAAGAACATCTCTTCTGCTAAAGTATTCACATAAGGTTCTGCAGTTGTACTCGGTTGTCGTCGCTATCTTCAAGAGATTGTAAAAGTTGAATTGATCTTTTCGTAGTCGTCGCTCTTCATTTTGTGAATCTTCTAACATCCCAATGAGGATGGCGAGAATTAAACTTTTTGCACCTGATTCCCAAATTGGTTCCCCTTTGTTTGTTATGGGACAAATGATTGTTGCTATATCGTTAAGCCGCTCATATATCTCGTCGTATCTCTTTTGTTGTTCAATCCGCATTGCATTCTCTAATTCGCTAGATTCATATTCTTTCCCAAAAAGGATTTTCTTCTCGCCTCTTTCCTCTACATATTTTTCTATATTTTTTGCTATATCGTAATCCACATAGATTTTCTCAAGAGGGTTCCATTTTGTTGAAATATATGGGTTTCTTAGGTCAATTACCGCCACGGTATACCCCCTACGCTCTAAATTCGCCTTATGCTTGGTGTATAACTCACCTTTTGGGTCTGTGATTATGAGCGATGGTCTCTCCCGAAAGTTGCTCATGATTTGAATACTTGGGTCTATATATGAGGTTGTTTTTCCGCTTCCTGTACTACCTATTACCAATGAATGCATGTTGTCTGCCAATACTATTTCATAGTCTTCTTCGGTTTGTATTGCTTGTATTGGGATTCCGATTTCACCTTGTTCATCTCCATATTTTACAACTCTAAAATTCTCCTCTATTTCCTCTTCTGTTTGAAAGTGGACACTTTCCAAGGTGCTATCAATTTTGTCTTTCTCATTACCTTGAAGAATTATCCTTGCTATTCTCTTTGGGCATTTCTTGTAATATTTTATTAAGACTATCAGTACCCCGATGGCTATGAATATGAAGAAGCTTATGTATAACTCTTTTGATTCAAAAATTGTCTGACTCCTTTGTGTAAGAACGTTTACCGTTATCGCCAAGATTAACGCAAGCACTGCGGAGATTCCAACTATACCAAGCACCCATAGGGCGAACTTCTTCATTCTACTTCTCCAATGGATTCTTAATTCCTAGTCGCTCCCAGTCGATTAGGTGTTGTGCAACTTCTGCCTGAAAGTAATGAATGAATTTTGATGCTGTTGTATATCTTGCTCTTGCTCCTGATAACATCCTTCTTGCTTCAGTAACGCTGATATCAAGTTCTTGTGCAAACTGTTCAATTGTCATTCCGTTCTTTCTCAAATAATTTAAAACTTTTTCTGCAATTACGTACATTTCTATTCCTCCTGTTTCCTACACTATTCCATGGACACTTTTTATTATTTTTCGCAGTTTACTCAAACATTTCTAAAATTTGTTCTTCTGCTTTCTTTAATCTTTGCCTTACTGCTGACTCCGTTATTCCTAACTTTTTTGCAATCTCAACTTTCTTGTATCCCTCATTCCACATCTTGTATGCTTGCGAAGTTTTCTTGTCCAAAACCTTTTCTTCTCTCTCCGCAAATTTGTTTTCGTTGTTCAACAAAAAATCAAGAGGTGTTTGCATTGGCGATTTTACGTCTCCACACTCTTCCAGATGTTTGTCTAGAGAAAAGTCTCTTTGGGCTTTGTATCCACCTCTCCACTTTTGTTTAATCTCTTTTTGAATCTGAGCCCTCTCTAGGCGTTCCAATTCTTGATGGATTCGAAGATATCTTTCGTCTACAAAAACTTCGCTCTTCGTTCCATCTACAAACTCGTACACTATCTTTTCCATATATCCTCCTAAATAAAAAAGCCCCACAAAAAGTACTGTTGTACCTTTTGTAGGACTCGATAGTTTCTTCTCGATAACTTCTGTTTTCTACAACTTTTGCCTTGGTCTTACGTTGGTCTTACATCTGCCGCGTTCAAGGTTGCAAGGCAAGTATTCTATATTTCCACCCGAGGGGGTGGCACTTTTTACTGTTTTACGGCACTTGGCGTGTCGTTTTTAACCCCTTGGTTATATTTTGAGTATTTGTCTGTAATGACTCTGCTGTTAATTGTCATCTGTCCAATGTCATCTATTGTTACTCTAATTGACTTATTACACTGGCTACAAAAGACAATTGCATCCTTGCACTCTTGGGCTTCAAATAAAAACTTTGCACAGTTTGGACATCTTACAGTTACTCTTTTTGACATTTGTTTCTCCTAAAAAAATTTTTTTATGCTTCCTACTACTACTCCGAAAACATCGCACTCGCTTACAACGATATCTTCTAATCTTTCATTTCTTGGATGCAACACGACTCTATCTTGTTCTGGCCTATATTCTTTAATAGTCGCTTCACCCTCTATCATTGCTACAACATTTTGCCCATATTCTGCAGTTGGTTGTTTTCTAATAACTACCAAATCTCCATCATCTATTCCCGCCTCGATCATACTATCTCCGCGTGCTCTTAACATTACAAGGTCGCCATTTCCAAAGAGGTTCGCAGGTAACGCATATGTGTCTTCTATATCTTCAATTGCCAATATTGGTTCTCCACATGCTGCCACACCTACCAGCGGGACATTCTTTACTTTTACTTTAAACATCTCTTCCGTCTCTATTTCTCCACTTGTGTTTCTTTTTATTGTTCCCTTGTTTTCCAATATGTCTAAGTATCTTTTAACCTTAGACAATGAAGTGAAGTGCCTTGGGAAATTTTGCATCACCTCTCTATACGTAGGGGCTCTTCCTTCATCCTTTTGTTTTTCAAATATGTACTCACTTAACATGACTACTAGGTTCTCATCACAATATTTCATATTTGTCCTTAACGGAACGCCTTGTTCCTTTATAAAATATACTAAAGTATTTAAAGAGATGCAACTGTTTTTAGCACTTTATTTTATTTTGTGTATTTTTGTAAATAAACAATCAGAATTGAGATGTCGGCTGGTGACACTCCCGATATTCTTGAGGCTTGTCCTAGTGTCGCTGGGCGTATTGCTGTAAGTTTTTCTCTTGCTTCTATTCGTAACCCTTTGAGTTCCATATAGTTAATATCTGAAGGGATTTTCTTCTTTTCTATTCTTCTATGCTCTTCTATTTCTATTTGTTGCTTCTTCAAATACCCCGCATATTTTGCTTTCGTTATTGCTTCTTTTTTTGCGTCTTCTTTTTGATTCCCTAGAAGGTATTTAAGAACATCTTGTATTTTTAACTCTGGTCTCTTTGAAAGGTCTTCTACTGTTGCCCCTTTCTTTATATCTACATCAAAGGTCTTTCTTATTTCCTCTATCTCGCTGTTTTCTAGTTTACGTCTTAGATGTTCTTCACATTCCTTTATTTGCTTTTGCTTAGACATATAGCGTTCATATCTTTCTTTTGTTGCCAAGCCTATATCATATCCGCGTTGAGTCAATCTCTCATCCGCATTGTCTTGCCTCAAATATATTCTATATTCTGCACGTGCGGTCATCATCCTGTATGGTTCTTCAGTTCCCTTTGTTACGAGGTCATCAATTAGCACTCCTATATATGCCTCATCGCGTCTCAAAACAAATGGTTCCTTTTTATCGATTTTGTGTACGGCATTTATTCCTGCCACCAATCCTTGCCCTGCCGCTTCTTCATATCCGCTACTTCCATTTATTTGTCCTGCAAAGAAAAGATTGTCGATATGCTTATATTCCAATGTATTTCTTAGTTCCAGAGGATTTATACAGCTATACTCAATTGCGTATCCATATTTTGCAAACCTGCAATTTTTAAATCCTGGAAGCGAATGATACATTTGTTCTTGTACCAATGGTGGCATAGATGTTGACATGCCCTGTACGTACATTTCTATTGACCCCAACCCTTCTGGCTCAACAAATATCTGATGCCTTTCTTTGTCAGCAAATCTCATTATCTTCGTCTCTACGGATGGACAATATCTTGGACCTATGCCCGTTATTTGCCCGTTGTATAGAGGGCTGTCCTTTATGTTGGCTTTTATAATCTCATGCGTCTCTTGCGTTGTGTATGTTAGATAACATGGTTCAAACACATCCAAGTCCTTGTCGGTTAAAAACGAAAAGTGTTCGCTTTCTTCAACTATTTCTTTCTCAAGTTGCGAATAGTCGATACTGTCTCTATATATTCTTGCAGGTGTGCCCGTTTTAAATTTCCGTATGTCTATTCCGTTCGATTGCAAACTTTTCGTTAATTTCTCTGATCTCTTGTATCCGCTAGGCCCTGACTGCTTTGTGTATGGTCCAATTATGATTTCTCCATCCAGATATACGCCCGTTGCAATTACTGCGGCTTTACATTCATATTTGCATTTATTTGTTACTACGCCTTTGATTTTCTTATCTTTTACTATTATCTCTTCGCACTCTTCGTATTTTAAATCCAGATTCTTTTGTGCCTCTAGAGTTTTGATGATTTCTTTTTGATATTGCACCTTGTCTTCTTGTGCTCTCAAAGAGAATACCGCAGGACCTTTTGTAGAGTTCAACATCTTCTTTTGAATCGCTGCCTTGTCTGCATTAATCCCCATCTCTCCGCCTAGGGCGTCTATCTCGCGGACAATGTGCCCTTTCCCCGTTCCGCCTATTGATGGGTTACATGCCATATACCCAACGTTGGTTATATCAATGCAAAGCAATAGCGTTTTTTTTCCCATTCTCGCTGACGCCAATGCCGCCTCTATTCCTGCATGTCCAGCCCCTACAACTACTACATCATACTTGCTCATCATTTGCCCACACAGAATCTATCAAATATTTTGTTAATAGTGTCTTCGTTGCTTTCTTCGCCCGTTATCTCTGACAAGTATTTTTTTACTCGGAGCAATGTCACCAACATCAAATCTATTTCTTCGTTGTTTCTTATTTCTTCCAACTCTTTTGTTGCGTTCTTTAGTGCCTCGTGATGTCTTTGAGTTGTTATCATTTCATAGTCTTCTTGTTTTTCTGTTTTTGTTAGTTGCAATATTTTATCCAACATTTCTTGGATACCTTTATTCTCTTTTGCACTTACGAATACAACATCTTCTCTTTTTATTTTGTTCTGTTTTTTTGCTTTATCTATTTTGTTGATTACATATATTGTTTTCTCTTTTGCCTGTGGGATGTCTTTAATCTTTTCTACGTCATATACTTCTAGGATTACATCTGCCTCTTCTTTTTCTTTGTTTCCTTTTTCTATACCCCG
>ERZ773045.735-NODE-735-length-15884-cov-12.778887_pt1 | contig 15884 bp, 18 predicted proteins | sample MGYA00580635_ERZ773045 | MGnify/ENA primary metagenome ERZ773045 (study PRJEB29015, sample SAMEA2738115) | human oral metagenome | biome: human oral; feature: human-associated habitat; material: saliva | place: China | collected 2261 ...
AAAGTAACGATAGTCTGCACCACCCAAAATCTGAGCTTGGGCAAAAACTTCCACAACACCTGCACTAAAGGCTAGGGAAGTCCCCTTAGTCAAACCGATTAGGGAGTTAATCAAGGTTGGAGTCGCTACTACCGCTGCATTTGGAATAATCACACGACGGTAAACTTGTGCACGTGTCATTCCAAGACTACGAGCGGCTTCAATCTCTCCAGGATTGACAGAAAGAATAGCGGCACGGATAGTTTCACTAGCGTAAGCTGCTTCGTTAAAAGCAAAAGCTACAATGGCAAAAGCTGCGGCTGGAATCGCATTGATATTAAAAGCAGTTCCCCATTGTTGATTCAACGCTTTTAATGCTAGAGGAATTCCATAGTAAGTCAACATCAACTGCACTAGGATTGGTGTCCCTTTTAAGAAACTAACAAAGAATGCTTGTAATGGATAAAGAATTCTAACGCGATTAATTTTTACAATAGCAAAAACCAAGGCCAAGATGATACCAAAAAAAGCACCAAATACTGTCAACATCAATGTTGTTGGCAATTGTTGTACAATTCTTGGAATCCCATCAAAGACAGAACGAAAACTAAACAGTTTGCCGTCTGGAATATACTGCATCAAGTTTTGGTACCAATCTGATGCTAAAAGTGTTGTAACATTCATAGAAACATCCTCTCCTGATAATGAATCATTCTATCATACTTCTGCCTAGATTTAAAATATTTGCTACGAGCAGAAGAGACTTTGGCTATCTACTAGTTTATCATACTTTAAAAGTGTGAGGTTATATATTTTACCTATCAAGGAGATAGAAAAAAACTATTTCAAATCCAAGTTGTCGTAGGCTTTACGATAGCCAATTTGTTTAACAACACCATTCTCCACTAATATTGGACGTTTTAACAACATACCATCACTAGCTAAAAGTTTGGCTGCTTCTTTGTTTGACAAAGTCCCGACCTTATCTTTTAAGCCGAGCTCACGGTATTTGATCCCACTAGTATTGAAAAATTGCTTCAACTCAAATCCCGAAGTTTCGAGCCAGTTTAAAATGACCTTTTCACTCGGAGTCTCTTCAACGATATGAACGTCTTTATATTCTAGTCCGAGTTGATCTAATTCTTTCTTAGCTTTTTTACAAGTTGTACATTTTGGATATTCGATAAATTCTAACATTTTCTTCTCTTTCTATTTTTTATTTTCTTGATAACTTGCACCTTCATGCCTCAAGAGCCAAGCCTTCTTTTCGAGTCCCCAAGCATAGCCTGTCAGACGTCCTCCAGCACCTAGCACACGGTGACAGGGTACAAGGATAGACCAGGGATTGCGACCTACTGCTCCTCCGACTGCTTGAGCAGAAGCCACCTGCAAGTCCTTAGCTATTTGCCCATAAGTAACTGTCTGACCGAAAGGAATTCCTCGCAAGTAGTTCCAAACTCTTTTTTCAAAGTCACTACCGACAGGAGCTAAAGGCATCTCAGATAAGTCTTGATTTTGCCCCTTAAAATAAGTCTCTAAATAGGAAGTAATTTGATTTAAAATGGGATGACTTTCAACAACAGTCACATCATTTTCAGATAATCCCTTCTCAAAATCACTCTCTTCTTCAATCCATATCCCAAACAAATAGTGGTCATCTGCTACCAGAGATAGGGGACCAATCGGTGACTTGTATAGCATCTTTACATACTTCTTAGACATTTGATTTTAATTTTTGATAGGCCAAGCGTTCCCCGTCTACTGGGACCTTGCCGACTTGTTGGAACCCAAGTTTTTCAAAGATATGCTGCATGGCTATGTTTTTAGCGTGCGTATCTGAACGAAAATCTAGGTAATCGAAGCCTTCAATCAAGCCTTCTAAAAAGGTCTGAGCAACACCTTGACCTTGCGCGTCTCTAGCAACAGCAATACGGTGAAATACTAAGTATTCTGCTTCATTTCCCTCCCAGTTGCCATCATAAATTGCTTCATAAGCTTTTTCTGGGCTCTTAGTCACTGCTGCATAGGCTAAGAGGTCGCCTTCGTCTAGGGCTACATAAGCTTGACCAGAGATGATATCTTCAATAATGGTATCTGCATCTGGGTAGCCGTTTTGCCACTGAGTGCTACCAGCTTCTGCCAAATATTTCTTGGCTCCCTCAATCACTTGCATAATTGCATCAACTTCGTTTGGAAAGGCTAAGCGAATCTCCATCCTATCTCCTCTTTTCTGACTAGTTTCTCTCATCATAGCATAATTTAAGGCTTTCTACAAGCAGTTAAAACTTGACTTTTAATTTCTATTATTTTATAATCTAGTTATCAAAACTAGATAAACAGGAGTTGGAAATGAAAACTACTTTTTCCTACCCAGAATGGGACGAAATTCCAAACATTGATCTCTATTTGGATCAGGTCCTACTTTATGTGAATAAAGTTTGTTCCCCTATTTCTCTTGCTAAAGAGAAAGGTTTAACTGCATCAATGGTGAACAACTATGTCAAACACGGTTATATCAGTAAACCTGAAAAGAAAAAATACCAACGCAAACAAATCGCACGATTGATTGCTATTACCACTCTCAAGTCTGTTTTTTCTATCCAAGAAATTGCTCAAACCCTTAATACCCTACACACAGACACTAATTCAGAAGAACTTTACAATGCTTTTGTGGACTATATGAATGAAGATATTGATCCAGCTAATCCCATTATCCAGGCCAGCTGCCAAACGGTCAAACTCTATCATCAAACACTTGCACTAGTCTATACAGAAACCGAAGAGGAGGAAACAAATGAATACTAGTTTCAAACTTAGTAAACGACTTAGTTTTGGAGAAGAAATTGCCAACAGTGTCACCCATGCTGTAGGAGCATTTATCATGCTCATCCTACTTCCTATTTCATCAACCTATAGTTATGAGGCACATGGTTTCTTATCGTCTATCGGTGTTTCCATCTTCGTCATCAGCCTCTTTCTCATGTTCTTATCATCAACTATTTACCATTCTATGGCTTATGGTTCAACTCATAAATATGTGTTACGAATTATTGACCATTCTATGATTTATGTTGCCATTGCAGGTTCTTATACCCCGGTGGTTTTAACCCTGATGAATAATTGGTTTGGTTATCTCATTATTGCTATCCAATGGGGGACAACTATTTTCGGTATTCTTTATAAAATCTTTGCCAAGAAGGTCAATGAAAAATTCAGTCTCATCCTTTACCTCATCATGGGATGGCTTGTATTGGCTATCTTACCAGCAATCATCAGTCAGACAAGTCCAATGTTTTGGAGTCTTATGGTATCAGGTGGCCTTTGCTATACAGTTGGCGCTGGATTCTACGCTAAAAAGAAACCATACTTCCATATGATTTGGCATCTCTTCATTCTAGCAGCCTCTGCTCTCCAATATATTGCTATTGTTTATTACATGTAAAAAAGAAGTTGGAAAAATCCCAACCTCTTTTTTTATTTACACATATTCATAAAGTACTGATGCAAACGAAGATCATTTGTCAATTCAGGATGAAAGGAGGTTACCAGCATATTCTTTTCTTGTGCCGCAACGATTTGATGATTCACTACTGCCAGAACATCAACACCCTTACCAACTTCACTAATAATAGGTCCACGGATAAAGGTCATGGGAATTTTGCCAACACCCTTACAGTCTGCCTCAGTATAAAAACTTCCTAGCTGACGCCCATAGGCATTACGCTCTACTACTATATCCATAGTCGCCAGATGACTTTCCTCTTGAGAAGCGATTTGTCTCGCTAGCAAAATCAGACCGGCACAAGTCCCAAAGACTGGTAAGCCATTGAGTATAGCTTCTCTTAGAGGAATCAACATTTGTTGATCACGTAAGAGCTTACCCATGGCCGTTGACTCACCTCCTGGCAAGATCAAACCCGACAGGTCACTCTGGTGTTGCAGAAAATCTTCTAGGTTTCGCAATTCAATACTTTCAACTCTTAGTTCAGTAAGCACTTTTTCATGTTCTACAAAGGCTCCCTGCAAAGCTAATATTCCGATTTTCATCTATTTTCCTCGCTCAGCCATGAGAATTTGGATTTCATTTTCATTGATACCAACCATGGCTTCACCTAAATCTTCAGAGATTTCAGCTAGAATTTGAGGATTTTGATAATTCGTAACAGCCTTAACAATAGCTGCTGCACGTTTGACAGGATCACCTGACTTGAAAATTCCAGATCCGACAAAGACGCCTTCCGCACCGAGTTGCATCATAAGAGCTGCATCTGCTGGTGTTGCCACGCCTCCAGCTGCAAAGTTAACAACTGGTAATTTTCCATGTTCGTGGACATATTGAACTAATTTTACAGGTACTTGAAGTTCTTTTGCTGCTACGTAGAGTTCATCCTCACGAAGATTTTGAATGCGACGAATTTCTTGATTCATCATACGCATATGGCGAACTGCCTGAACGATGTCTCCTGTTCCAGGCTCTCCTTTTGTACGAATCATAGAAGCACCTTCTGCGATACGACGCAAGGCTTCTCCTAGGTCTTTTGCACCGCAAACAAAAGGAACTTGGAATTCTTTCTTATCCACATGGAAACGATCATCAGCTGGAGATAACACTTCACTCTCATCGATATAGTCAATCTCGATGGCTTCTAAAATCTGAGCTTCAACAAAATGCCCAATTCGAACCTTAGCCATAACTGGAATGCTGACTGCTTCTTGAATTTCCTTGATCATCTTAGGATCACTCATACGAGAGACACCACCGGCCGCACGAATATCAGCTGGAATTCGCTCCAAGGCCATAACTGCAGCTGCACCTGCAGCCTCTGCAATTCTTGCTTGTTCAGGGTTTTGAACGTCCATGATGACGCCACCCTTGAGCATCTGTGCCAAATTTTTGTTTAATTCATAACGATTTTCAGTCATTTTTTCTTCCTCAATAGTTGTATTGGTAGCTACAGTTTTATTGTAAGGTAAAAAAGACTGCATAACAAGATAAAATAAATCAATTTGTCCGGGTACAATTATTTCTATCACAAAAAAAGCACCCACATAGGGGTACTTTTATTTCTTAGATTTTTTAATACTTTTCACAAGATAAAAGAGATATCCTGAAACCATGTAGGCAACAAAGATAGTTGCTGCCCATTTAAAGACAAAGCCCCAACCATGTTTGGTAGCATTCAAAAAGAAATAAGGGAAGGGACTATCCTTAGCATTAGGGACATCCATCTTTAGAACAAAACCGTTTAAGAGGGCAAAAATCATATAAAGCAAAGGAAGGCTAGTCCAAAGCATGGGATCAACCAACTTATATTGGCGACTCTTGTCAAAAATAATTGTATCTGCTAAAAACCAGAGAGGGACAATATAATGGCAAAGGAAATTTTCCAAACGGTAAAAATCTGTCGTCAAAGGAGCTAGCATGAAATGATAGATGACACAAGTAATCATAATACTCATAGTGACGCCACCTTTGAGACGTAGAATACCAGGACTCTGCCAACTATCACCACCACTACGCATCTTTAACAAAAGATAACCTGTAAAAAGTACAACCAAAAGGTTAGAAAGTACTGTGTAGTAAAGCAACATCCCTAAACCACCGCGTTTGGTAATCTCCAAGTATACACCGGTAAAGGCTGCTATAAATAAAAAGATACGACTATAAAATATTACTTTTTCATTTTTAATCATGATTAAATCTTCTTCACAAATTCTGATTTAAGCTTCATAGCACCAAAACCATCGATCTTACAGTCAATGTTGTGGTCACCTTCAACAATACGGATGTTTTTCACACGAGTTCCTTGTTTGAGGTCTTTAGGAGCCCCTTTAACCTTCAAATCTTTAATCAAGGTTACTGTATCTCCATCAGCTAATTTGTTCCCATTTGCATCAATAGCAACAACACCATCTTCAACTTCGGCTTGCTCAGCAGGATTCCACTCGTAAGCACATTCTGGACAAACTAGAAGTGCGCCATCTTCATACACATATTCTGAATTACATTTTGGGCAATTTGGTAATTGACTCATGTTATCTCCTTAAAAATTTATGATTATTTGATTGTCAAATTTTCTTTAACAGCAACTATTATACCTTAAAACAGACTATTTGACAAATCATGATAAAAAAACGATCAACCGAAACCCGGTTCATCGTTTTTTTAGTTTCTTATAAATGTTTTTGTGCTTCTGATTTGATTTTTTCAACAACCTCTAAAATAGAGAGTCCAGTTGTATCCAAATAGATTGCATCCTCAGCTTGTTTTAAAGGCGAAGTTTCACGATGACTATCTTTGTAGTCACGCGCAGCAATCTCTTCCTTCAAAGTTTCTAAATCCGTTTCAATTCCCTTTGAAAGATTTTCTTTGTAACGACGTTCTGCACGTTCATCTACAGATGCTACAAGAAAAATCTTCAATTCAGCCTTAGGCAAGACCACTGTACCAATATCACGACCATCCATGACAATACCACCTTGCTGGGCAATCTCTTGCTGGAGAGCTACTAATTTTTCTCGAACAGCTGGTATAGCAGCAAAAGCAGAGACAGCATTTGTTACTTCATTTTCACGGATTGGATTTGTCACATCAACATCTCCAACAAAAACAAGCTGTTCTCCATTTTCAGCGCGGCCAAAACTAATCGGGTATTGTTCCAATAATTCAAGAAGTCGTGAAGACTCTTCTGGACTAACTTGGTTGTTCAAAGCAATGTAAGTCGCAGCACGATACATAGCACCCGTATCCAGATACGTATAGCCAAAGTCCTTAGCGATAATCTTAGCTACCGTACTCTTACCACTGGATGCTGGTCCATCAATGGCAATCTGAATTGTTTTCATCGTCACTCCTATCTTGTCTTAAGGACATCACCAGGATTTGCAAACCAAGTCCCAGTAGACATATGACCAGGATTCAAAGCTTCAAGTTGAGCAATAGAAATCCCCGCTCGAGCTGCAATCGCTGCTTCCCCTTCTCCTGGCAAAACTGTAATAGTTCCTTCAGAATCAGTATGCGCCTCTGTATGTTCTTGTTGAGTTGTCTCTGCTTCTGTTGACTGAGCAGTAGTAGCCACTGTTGTAACTTCTTCTACTTTTGGAGCTGAAGAATCATAAAAATCTTTCAATGTCGAAGTGCGGTCACTTCCACCAGATGACAAGTAAACTAGTACGACTATCATCCCAACAACAATCACAAAGAAAATAATTGCTAAAACAGTTAAAATATGATTAGCCAAGATACCTGAATCATATTGATTACGATGGCGACGTTCTGTTCTTGTTTCTTCTTCCTGGTTTTCATAAATATCTTCTTGCCACGGTTCCTTTTCCATACCTTACTCCTTGAGTTTTTTTTAATTTCTTATTACAATGTAAATATGAAAATTATGCTTATACCTGAACGCTGCATTGCCTGTGGGCTTTGCCAAACTTATTCGGATTTATTTGATTACCATGATAATGGCATCGTCCGTTTTTTCGATGATTCTGAGCAATTAGAGAGAGAAATCACTTGCAGCGACGATGTTTTAGAAGCCGTTAAAAATTGCCCTACCCGCGCTCTGATCAAAGATGAATCTTAAATTTTGGTGGAGCATAGACCTCTATTTTCCACTCCCTCTAGTTTAGCATATTTTTATAGAAATTTATAGTCTTTTTACAGACTTATTTTATTCTATTTTAATTGTTCGTTAAACATTTTTATAACTGATGGATTTTTAGTTGCTATTTTCTATTGATTGTTAAAAAAGAGGAATTTCTTCCTCTTTTTTCTATAATACCTCTTTTTATTTAATCTTCAAATCCATTTGGATGCTGACTTTGCCAACGCCATGCATCCTCACACATCTCTGTAATACCAAGTTCTGCTTCCCAACCGAGCTCTGCCTTAGCTTTTGCTGGATCTGAGTAGCAAGCTGCAATATCACCTGGGCGACGTTCAACAATTCGGTAAGGAATTGGGCGACCAACAGCTTTTTCCATATTTTGGATAATTTCAAGAACAGAGTAACCTTTTCCTGTACCAAGATTATAAATATTTAGACCTGAACCCTTTTGAAGTTTCTTAAGTGCTGCAACGTGTCCTTTCGCAAGGTCAACAACGTGGATATAGTCACGTACACCTGTTCCATCTTCAGTATCGTAGTCATCCCCAAATACTTGAACTTGTTCCAACTTACCAACTGCAACTTGTGTCACATATGGCAAAAGGTTGTTTGGAATACCGTTTGGATTTTCACCTAAGTCACCACTCTTATGAGCTCCAATTGGGTTGAAATAACGAAGCAACACAACGTTCCATTCTGAATCGGCTTTATAGATATCTGTCAAGATTTCTTCAAGCATTAGCTTGGTACGACCATAAGGGTTAGTAGCTGAAAGTGGGAAATCTTCTAAGATTGGAACTGTATGAGGATCTCCATATACTGTTGCTGATGAGCTAAAGATGATATTTTTACAATTTGTCTCTTCCATGACTTTCAAGAGACTGAGAGTACCTGCAATATTGTTATCATAGTAGGTCAACGGGATACGAGTTGACTCACCAACAGCTTTCAAACCTGCAAAATGAATTACACCTGTTGGTTCTTCATGTTTGAAAATATCACGAAGAGTTTCAGTATCACGAATGTCTGCTTCATAGAAAGGAATTTCTACGCCAGTAATTCTTTCCACCACTTCTAAGCTTTTACGGCTACTGTTTACCAAATTATCCACGACAACAACTTGGTGTCCGGCTTGAACCAATTCAATAACAGTGTGAGTTCCGATGAAACCTGCTCCACCTGTAACCAGAATTTTTTCTTGCATTTTATTTCCTCAATTCTTGGATTATTTTTTTCATTTTACCATTTTTGATAGGGAAAGTCATTTACTTTCCTAAGACTACCGTAAAAACTAGGTAAAAGATTTACGATTGTTTCTCTTTAATATATCTCTCAGTTGGATAATCTGCTGGATCCAATACTCCACTTCTTCCTTGAAGCATTTGAGCTAGGTGATAACCGATAATAGGACCAGTCGTTAACCCTGAAGATCCTAGACCACTTGCTGTATAGACTTCTGATAAATTTGGGACCAGTCCGAAAAATGGAGAAAAGTCACTCGTATAAGCCCGAATTCCTACACGTTCTCCACTAATCATTGCACCTTTTAAGCTAGGATAATATAGACTTGCTGCTTCTTCCATTTGAAGGAGTAACTTCTCATCAACAGTCAAATCAAATCCCATGTCATTTTCATGGGTAGCCCCTAAAGATAATTTACCGCCTGGAAATGGTATCAAATCCCACTCTCCTTCTGGCATAACTACAGGGTAGGCTCCCATGTCTTGTGGCACTTGATAATCTCTAAGTTGTCCTTTTTGAGGACGAACATCAACCTCATAGCCTAAAGGCTCTAACATGTGTCCAAGCCAAGCTCCTGTGGACAAGATAACTTGGTCAAACATTTGGTTGCCTATTTGATAACCCGATGATAGAGGTTTTAGACTGACCTCTTTCTTTATGACCTTAACCTGACTGGCTTCAAGTAAACGACTGACTATAAGTTGCCCATCTACTCGAGCTCCTCCAGAAGCATAGAGCAATCTCTCAAATCCCTCTAAACCAGGGAATAGGTTACTTGTAGTAGCTTGGTCCAAAATGGCTAATTCGCCAATTAAGGGAGATTCATCCCTACGTTGCAAGGCTAAGTCATAGAGTTCTTCGAGCTTGGAATCATCTTTTTTGAGAAGTAAGACTCCTGAGCTCTGGTAGAAATCAACCTTTTGACCAGATTTTTCTAAATCAGCCAATAAATCCACATAGAAATCAGCTCCTAGCCGAGCCATCTTGTACCAAGCTTTATTACGTCGTTTAGAGAACCAAGGACTAATGATTCCTGCAGCTGCCTTGGTCGCTTGGCCGTATCCATGATCAAAGACAGTTACTTCGATATCTGCTTCTTTAGAGAGGTAGTAGGCGGCCGTTGCCCCTACAATCCCTGCTCCTACAATGGCAACTTTTTTCATTGTCTTTACCTTCTAACTAGATATGATAGAATGGATTGGTAGAAGCTTGACTTGCGACAACTTCGAGAGACCAAGCATTCTCTTTCTTCCATTCGTTCAAGAGCTCTGCAATTCTTTCGATAAAAAGCACTTCGATATAGTGTCCCGGATCCAGAGCTAACAAACCATCTGACAGCATATCTTGGGCAGTGTGGTAGTATATGTCTCCAGTAATGTAGACATCCGCTCCTTTTGCTAAAGCATCAGGATAGAATGATTGACCACTTCCACCACAGATAGCCACTCTTGAGATGGTTTTTTGCAAATCGCTCTCTTTATAATACACCATACGGAGACTATCTAGACCAAAGACTTCCTTAACATAGTCAGCAAATTCCTTAAATGTTTGAGGTCTAATAGCTCCAATACGACCAATCCCACGTTCAGGACCTGTTTCCTGCAGATAAGTTGTATCCTCAATACCCAATAGTTGGCAGAACCAATCATTAAGACCATTTTCAACAATATCTATATTAGTATGACTGACGTAGACGGCAATATCGTGCTTGATGAGATTGATGTAAATCTGATTTTGAGGACGACTAGCTACCAAATCCTTGATTGGACGAAAGATAGGGGCGTGCTTAACGATAATCAAATCAACACCCATTTCAATAGCTTCAGCGACTGTCTCTTCACGGATATCAAGAGCAACCATGATTTTTTGGATATCCTTATCTAGAGTGCCAATTTGCAGACCACGACTATCACCTTCCATAGAAAATTCTTGTGGGCAATAGGCTTCATAACGCTTAATCACTTCACTTGCTTTCATGGAGCACCTCCTTGATGGCTTGAATTTTATCTGCTAGAACCTGACGTTCTTCTTGATTTTTTTCTGGAATTTGACTAAGGGCAAACTCAAGCTTGCTGGCTTCTTTTTGCCATTTTTGGATGAAGACTGGACTGACTTCTTTGGACAAGAAGGGGCCAAACCGAACATCAGTGGCTGATAGCTTCATTTCGCCAGCTTCTGCAACTATGATCTCATAGAATTTCCCAGCTTCTTCTAGGATACTTTCTGCTATGATTTGAAAACCATGCTCTTGTAACCAACTACGTAACTCATCTTCACGGTTATTTGGTTGAAGAATCAATCGCTCAACGGTTGCTAGTTTGTCCAAACCATCATCTAATATCGTAGCAATTAAACGGCCACCCATTCCAGCAATAGTGATGGCAGAGACCTGGTCACTTTCTTCGAAAGCTGCTAAACCATTGGCTAAACGAACTTGAATTTTTTCAGTCAAACCATGACTTTTAACATTTGTAACTGCAGATTGATAGGGACCTTCTACAACCTCTCCTGCAATAGCACGTTCGATATGCCCCTTTTCAACTAGTTCAATCGGTAGATAAGCATGATCGCTTCCTACATCTAGCAAAACGGCTCCTTGAGGTACAAAGGAAGCTACCGTTTCTAATCTCTTTGAAATCATTTTCTCTCACTTTCAAAAACTCTATTTCCCTTTATTATACCATATTTTATCTAGCAATCCTGTACCTAAAAAAGACCGCAATCAAGGATTGCAGCCTTTCTTTATTTTTTAGCTTGATAACGACTTGTCAGTATGAAAATGACAGCAAATATGACCATCATAATGCCATAGACAGGTAATGTTTGTCCTGTCAGTGTTGAAATTTCAAGTAATTTTTGAATTCTTGGAAATAGAGCTGTTCCAAGGAAGCCACCCACTGACCAAATAATCAAGAGCACACGCCATAGACTAAATGGCAAACAAGCTCTAACTACAGACATGAAACCAATCGATGCCAATAGATAATATAGAAGTGACGAAATTTCAATGGCTGACCAACCTTGACTTGTTCCAAAAATTTTAATAAATAGAACGCTAAAGACTACCATCAAGGCACTTGGTAGTGCACGAAGCATGGACTTTCTGAGAAAGTTTTGTTCTACTGGTTTGATATTTCGTTCAAAGGTCAATACGAATGGCGGGAAACCTTCCACAAACTGGTCAATCATGGTAATCTGAATCGGAATAAATGGGAAAATTAGAATCCATTCAGTACGACCCAACAATGCACTTGCAATACAGATGATTGCCAACAAGAAGGAATAGATGGTCTTAATCAAGAAAATTGGAGCAATGTGGGCAATGTTATTGACTACACGACGACCCTCAAAGAGAATCTCAGGAACATCATTAAAGTCTGAGTTCAAGAGAACCAGATTTGCAATCTGACGGGTCGCTGGATCTCCTTCAGCCATCACGATGGAACAATCTGCCTCGCGGAGAGCAAGGATATCATTGACACCATCTCCTGTCATGGCAGTGGTATGACCTGCTTTTTTCAGAGTTTGGATAATCAGTTTCTTTTGATGAGGAGAAACACGTCCAAAAATCGCTGTTTCCTCAGCCATAGCAACCAACTCTTCATCGTTAATCTTTGAACAATCTACATAGCTATGATAATCTGCAAAACCTGCTTTTTGAGCAATACTTGAAACGGTAACTGGATTATCACCAGAAATAATTTTCAACCCTACTTCCTGAGAACGTAGATAGTCTAAAGTTTCAGCAGCCCCTTCTCTGATAGGATCTAGAATCTCAAGCAGAGCCAAGGCTTGCATATCCGATGGTTTCTGCGGTTTGTGGTGGTCAAGTTTTTCTTGACTTAGAGCCAGAACTAAGACACGAGACCCTCGTTCAAGAGCTTCCCTAGCTTCAGGAACTTCAGCATCCAACAACATCTCAGGTGCACCTAGGAAAACAGTTCCGAGACCTTCCAATTCCATTGCTCCCCATTTTCGATCACTAGAAAATGGAAGACTAGAAATCATCGGATAGGCTACTTCACCCTGGAAACGTTGACGAATAGCTTGAGCAGTTGGATTTTTATCCTCACTGTGTGCCATATAGCTGGTTAGTATTTTTGCAATAGCATCCTTGTCATAAGCCTGGGTCAGAGGAAGAACAGTCTCAACCTGCATCTTCCCTTGAGTGATGGTACCTGTTTTATCCAAACAAAGCATATCCACGCGTGCAAGGGTTTCAACAGAATACATCTCCTGCACCAAGACCTTCTTCAAACCTAGCTTGATAACAGCGGTTAAAAGAGAGGTAATGGTCAAAAGTGCGATTCCCTTAGGCAACATCCCCAAAAGAGCTGTAGAAGAATTCACTACAGAAGATTTAAGGGGTAAACCTTTTAAGACCAAAGCTTCAAGCAAGAGGGCAATTCCAAATGGAATGATGATTTTCCCAGTAAAGCCTGCAAGTTGATCAAGTGATTTCATGATACGGGAATTGATTGGTTTAACGGTCTTAGCTTCAAGCATGAGTTTAGCAGCATAGTTGTCTGCTCCAACATGATGAACCTGTGCAAAGACAGACCCACTTGCAAGAAAGCTTCCTGACAGCATCAAGTCTTCGACTTCTTTTTGTACCAGGTCACTCTCACCTGTTAACATGGCCTCATTGACTTCAGCAAAGCCTTCTAATACAACTGCATCACTTGGAATCTGATCCCCTGCAGACAAGCGTATCACATCATCCAAAACAAGCTCTTCAGGGTCCAAAGCGATCTCTTGTCCATCACGAATAGTCGTAATCTTTTCTTTATTCAAGAGATTGAGTTTATCAACCATATGCTTGGCACGTAATTCAGTTACAATTCCTGAAAAAGCATTAAAACAGATAACCGCAAAGAAGACCAAGTTGCTCCATGCTTGAACAAAAGCGAGCGCTAAGGCGATGGCAAAGTTTAATGCATTGAATAAAGTAAAGACATTTCGCTTTATAATCTGCCAGGTACTGGTACTAGCTGAAGCTTTGAAATCATTGACCTGTCCCTGTTTCTGACGATCTTTAACTTCTGATTGGCTTAAGCCCAACATTTTATTTTTATCCATAAATTCTATCATATCATTTTTTTTTGAATAATTCTAATTTCAAATAAAGAGCTTTTCAGCCTTTACAAAAAACATTTGCCTGTCCTACTATGATAGGGTATAATAAAAGAAAGAAAACTGAAGGAGACACCATGTTTTATACTTATCTACGTGGGCTAGTTATGTTGATTTTATGGTCGATCAATGGAAATGCTCACTTTCACAATACTGAAAAAATTCCAAGTTTAGATGAGAACTATATCCTTGTTGCCCCACACCGTACTTGGTGGGATCCAGTCTACATGGCTTTTGCAACAAAACCGAAACAATTTGTCTTTATGGCCAAAAAAGAACTCTTTTCAAATCGTATCTTTGGTTGGTGGATTCGCATGTGTGGCGCCTTCCCGATTGACCGAGAAAATCCAAATTCTTCTGCCATCAAGTATCCAATCAATGTTCTTAAAAAAAGTAATCGTTCACTGATTATGTTTCCAAGCGGTAGTCGTCATTCCAATGATGTTAAGGGTGGTGTAGCTCTCATTGCAAAGATGGCCAAGGTTCGCATCATGCCTGTTACCTATACTGGTCCTATGACTCTAAAAGGGCTTGTCAGCCGTGAACGTATTGATATGAACTTCGGAAATCCGATTGATATCTCAGATATTAAAAAGATGAATGATGAGGGAATTGAGTTGGTTGCAGACCGTATCCAATCTGAATTTCAACGTTTAGACGAAGAAACAAAACAATGGCACAACAATAAAAAACCTAACCCACTGTGGTGGTTCATCCGGATCCCTGCACTACTTCTCGCAATTATTATCGGAATTCTGACAATTCTCTTTACCTTTGTAGCAAGTTTTGTTTGGGACCCAGACAAAAAGAGAAAACAACTACAATAATCCAATCTTCACAAGCCTAAGTTGATTACTTGGGCTTTTTTCAATGTGTTAAGATACTCTTCAACATATTGACAAAAGCCTAAATCTATAGTATACTTTCTAGGTAAGCTGATTTAGCTCAGTAGGCAGAGCGCATCCATGGTAAGGATGAGGTCGCCGGTTCGATCCCGGCAATTAGCATCAATTCAGCAGTTCCTATCTGGGGAGCTGTTTTTTTCTTGACAAAGTATTAACCCTATAGTAAAATAAAGTCTGCGATGAGTCGATATGTAGCGAAAGCTACAATTGCGCAAAGGAGGTCATAACGCAGGAGCGGACCTTGAGAAATTGTGTGAACCAGTTTCTCACATGGAGATGCCTCTCATACTTTCTGGTTTTGCCAGAAAGTTTTTTTATTGTCTCCATATCTACTACTTCTAATAAACTTTTTAACATCAAAAAAACCTATCATACAAGCTCTAAGGCTTGATGTGATAGGTTTTTAAATTATTTTATTAACGTACTGTACGGATACGCATTGTATTTGTACGAACAGCTTCACCAAGAGGCACACCTGCAACGATAATCATATCATCACCAGATTGAACCAAACCTTGTTCAACGGCAATTTTCTCAGCAAGATCAAACATGTCGTCAGTGTTTGATGGACGGTCAGTAGTTACAGGAATAACACCCCAGTTCAACATCAATCCACGTTGTGTCAATTCGTCAAATGTGATAGCTAAGATATCAGCATCAGGACGATATTTAGAAATCAAACGAGCTGTGTGACCTGTCTTAGTAATGGTTACAATCAATTTAATGTTCATTGAACTTGTTGCATCTTTAACTGCAGAAGCCATAACTTCAGTCTTAGAGTGACGTTCAAACAAATCTGAGTTCAAACGACCATATTCATTAAGAAGTGTTTGAGCATTCTTGTCAATAGTAGCCATTGTTGTAACTGATTCAAGTGGGTATTTACCGTTTGCAGATTCACCTGAAAGCATTGTAGCATCAGTACCATCGATAACAGCGTTGAAGACGTCAGATACTTCAGAACGAGTTGCACGTGGTTTTTCAGTCATTGTTTCAAGCATGTTTGTTGCAGTGA
>ERZ773045.740-NODE-740-length-15804-cov-4.430313_pt1 | contig 15804 bp, 8 predicted proteins | sample MGYA00580635_ERZ773045 | MGnify/ENA primary metagenome ERZ773045 (study PRJEB29015, sample SAMEA2738115) | human oral metagenome | biome: human oral; feature: human-associated habitat; material: saliva | place: China | collected 2261 ...
CTTATGACAATCGATGACCTGCAGCTTACAACCAAAGCGGCGTGCTACAAGTGTAGCCATCTCAAGGTCTTCCTCTGAGTTACAGTCCCATTCTTCCTTCTCTTCTGGTCCTATCTTTATATAGAAACAGTCGGGATGCAACCCTAGTCGTGCAAATTCATACACGACAACTGAGCTGTCAACACCTCCTGAGAGGAGAACTGCAATACGCTTACCTTCGAGTTCCTGAACATTCATCTTTACAACCTATCCTTCTTTCTTATTCTTTTGTTCTGACTTTCTCGTCAACTACTTTCTTTTTATGTGACACTTTCATTCTATCAAATCCCATGCCATAAACACCGTTCACGGCACCTTGTGAAACAAAGGCGTTAGGGTCTATTTCGTCAATCACTTGATAGATGGAGTGTGCCTCAGAACGACGTGCGATGATAAAGAGCATTCCCACCTTCTTACCCGTGTAGAAACCACGTGCCTCGATAACTGTACAACCGCGAGCAACATCGTTGTTAATGGCAGAACCAATCTCGCCCCAGTGTTCAGAGATAACAAAGAACTGCACCGAACCACGCATACCATTAATAAGGTAGTCAACCACATAGGTCATAACAAAGAGGACGATATATCCATAGATAACCTTTTCCCAGTCTTGCAAAACCAGATAACTGGAACTGATGATACAGAGGTCGCATGCAAGGATGACACGTCCCAATGATATGTCACGATACTTATGAATCATAGCCGCAATGACATCTGAACCGCCCGAACTTGCGTTATACTGCAAGGCGATACTGACACCGACGCCTAATAGCACTCCTCCCACTACGCAGGCAAGGAATGGTTCGTCGGCAAATAGCGGGCTCCCTGCAAAAACTCCGCGTAATACCGATGTTGCGGTGGCGAAGGTTAATACGGCAAAAATTGTTCTGACGCAGAATTTCCAACCTAAAATCTTCAAGGCAACAAAGAGCAATATACCATTTATTACAAGATAGGTGTACTGTACAGGGATGTTTGCACCCCATTGTATGACGGATGCAATACCAGCAATACCACCGATGGTGATATGATGTGGCAAGAGGAATGCACACCAACCAAAGCTACCGATGAGCATTGCCAATGCAATCATCAGAAATTCGCGTACTTCTCTAAAATTGTTCTTTCTTTTTTTGTTCATGTGTTTGTCAACCATTAGTAGTTTGCAAAGTTAGTGAAATAATTGTGAAAGTCAAGTCAATAGCTGTTTTTTTTATGTATAAATCCAGTAAGTTTCTTAGATTTTTATTATTTTTGTGCGTTATATCAAACTTCTAATTAAATGATAGATTTATTTTCTGCAAACGGATGGCTAAACACAAGCATTGTTTTTGTAAATGATTTTGTGTGGTCATATATCCTTGTAGGCTGTCTAATAGTATGTGCTTTATGGTTCACGTGGCGGACGCATTTTGTGCAGTTTCGCATGGTGGGTGAGATGGTTCGGTTATTGGGCGAATCGACCGGTACGCATGATAAGGGTGAGAAACATGTCTCTTCTTTTCAGGCTTTTGCTGTCTCTATCGCCTCACGTGTAGGAACGGGAAACCTCGCGGGTGTGGCAAGTGCCATAGCTATTGGTGGTCCAGGTGCTGTATTTTGGATGTGGATTATTGCTCTCTTAGGTGCTGCGACAGCTTTTATAGAGTCAACGCTTGCTCAGCTTTACAAGCGTCGTCATGCTGATTCGTTTATTGGTGGACCAGCTTATTATATTCTTCATGGAATGCATTGTAAATGGATGGCGAAACTCTTTGCCGTACTCATCACTCTAACCTTCTGTATGGCTTATATCTCCATACAAAGTAACACCATCTGTGGCGCTATGGATAAGGCTTTCTCCATTGCCCCAGTATGGATGGGTGTTGTTCTTGCAGTACTTTCTCTGGTAATAGTCTTCGGTGGTATTCAGCGCATTGCAAAGGTCAGCAGTATTCTTGTTCCGCTGATGGCAGTAGGTTATGTCCTCCTTGCTTTGGTGATAATCATCATGAATATTCAGCTTATTCCATCTGTCTTCCGTCTTATCATTGAGAATGCTTTTGGCTTTGAACAGATTGCTGGTGGTGGATTGGGTGCTACGATGATGAATGGTATCAAACGCGGACTCTTTAGCAATGAAGCTGGTGAGGGTTCCGCTCCTAACGTTGCTGCGACAGCATCCACCACACATCCTGTAAAACAGGGACTGATTCAGTCGCTTGGTGTTTTCACTGATACTCTCCTCGTTTGTAGCTGCACTGCTTTTGTTATTATCATCAGTGGTTTGTATGTCAACAGCACTGATTCGGGAATAAAACTTACTCAGATTGCTTTGGAGAGTGAGGTTGGAACAGCTGGACCAATATTTATTGCAATAGCTATCTTCTTCTTTGCTTTCAGTAGTATCATTGGCAACTATTATTATGGTGAGGCAAACGTACGATTCCTTACCCAAAATCCTTCAGCCATTCTTGTCTTGCGTGTGATAACAGGCGGTGTAATGGTGATGTTCGGTGCGATTGCTAGTCTTGACCTTGTATGGAGTATCGGAGATTTCTTTATGGCACTCATCACAATCTGTAACCTCATTGCCATCTTGACGCTCGGCAAATATGCTTTCCGCCTGCTCGATAATTATCGTCAGCAGAAATGTGCAGGCATAAAGAGCCCTGTTTTTAAACGCGACATGATGCCAGATATAGAAAAGGATATTGAGTGTTGGGGGTAATCTTTAATTCAGAATTCACAATTATGATTACCAGAAAGGGAAAAATAAAGAGGTAAAAATATTACTGCTTAAAGTTCTAACTTCCAAGCATATCATGCTATCTACTCGAGAGGGTGTCAAAACACAAATCATTAATTTGACAACTTTCAATTTATAAGAAGGATTCTTCTAAAGGAAAAGAAAAGACCATTCTTTTACTCAAAACTGAGTATAGACATGGTCTTTCTTCATTGGAATGTTTCAAACTATAAGATTACCAAAATGGTATTTGTATTTTGACACACCTTCCCGCTTAACTTGTCAACCTAAATTAGGATACTATAGTTTACGACTGATGATACCATCAATAGAGTATTTACCAGGACCAGCAAACCATGACAGGATGAAAATGACGAGATAGAGGAAAGCTAACTCACCATTACTAACAGAACCTCTGTGAACAGTGGTGAAGGCAACAATCATTGTGAAAATCATTGGTAATAGTGCCAAACGTGTGAGGAAACCGAATACGAAGGCCAAACCGCATACCAACTCTCCGAAAATACTCAGACTTACAGCAACATCACCGCTCCATCCGAATGGTGCTGGGAAGTGTGCAGCTATATCTGAGAAATGTTGTAACTTGTCAAGTCCGTGGCTAGCGAATGTCAAACCGAATACAACGCGTGAGGCCAATAAGAGGAGGGATGCCTTTGTACTTTCAACTTTTGGGAATAATAATGCTAAACTTTTCATCTTCTTACAATCTTTATTTTTTATATTAATATTGTGTTCAGTCTTTGCGTCCATTTCTTACTCAAAGCGTGGCGATATATAATTATATAGGACTGAAACTGTATATAAATTCGTTACAAAGGTATATATAATTTTCTTCTTTATCGCAAAAGATACTTGGTATTTTATCGAAGACGACAAATATACCACGTGTATGCTAGGTTCTCCCTGCCGTCCCTCCCCTTTATTTTTAATTTTATCTACTTTGTGTTTTTCATGTTGCTCTTCCGCTAACCGCTTACATATTGTCTGTCCTCCGTATAATTCCCCCTTTGGAATCTTCTTTTCTAGATTGTGAATTATATTTACAAAATTTTTATGCAAACACTTCAAAAAAGCTCAAAAATAACCATTTTTTTCGCCTTTGTAAATTACTTGTTATCAGCGTGTTACAAACTCGATTCTAAAAGGGCGTTAACAAGGGGCTTGAAGGGCGTTAACAAGACTGTAAAAGGGCACCTTTTACAAGCCTTAAGGGCGTTAATTAAATTCTAAAAGATGGTATTCTGTTTTTGATGTTATGAATATTTTTTACAAATATAGGTGTTTGTGGCGTTTCAAATCATACATAACAAGCCCCATCCCGATCCTCCCCGAAAGAAGAGGGAGATAAACTTCCTATAAATTAAGGTGTGTTTATTAAGGTAATAGGTATCTCGGTTTCAACTTACACCTTAACTAGGGAAGGTTTGACTTGCGGCTTATATCTAGGAAGAATCCGTATAAACGCTTAAGTTTCTGGCTGTTTTGCAATCTTTTAAATGTATTCTTTGTGATTAAATTTAGTTAAAAGTCCATTTGTTTAAGAAGTTTCCTTTTGCTTATAACCATTGCCTTATAGACAGTCACTATCCCCATTATTAGGTATTTACATTGTAAATGCTTTTATTTCTGCATTTTTTTATTACCTTTGTTTGTTAAGACATGGTCGGAGAGACAAGTCTATCAAGTTGACAAGTGAACAAGTTGACGAGTTAACAAGTTGCTTGCAGTAATATATACAGCAAATAGAAGTAATCATAATTATGAATTTTGAATTACAGAAAGTATGAAGCTATCAGAATTAAAAACCGGTGAAACCGGCGTTATCGTAAAGGTATCAGGACACGGTGGTTTTCGGAAACGAATCATAGAGATGGGATTCATTAAGGGTAAGCGTGTTGAGGTGTTACTTAATGCGCCCTTGCAAGATCCTGTTAAATATAAGATAATGGGTTACGAGGTTAGTCTTCGTCATAGTGAGGCTGACCAGATAGAAGTGGTGACAGAAGGAAAACCGCATACCTCTGATAACGAGAAGGAATATCAGGCTGATGTGACAGTAGATGCTGTTGCTGACGATAGTACGGATAAGGAACTAACACCTGACAATCTTTCAGAGGCAGCACGCAGAAAAGAACGCACCATCAATGTGGCACTTGTTGGTAACCCAAACTGTGGTAAGACATCACTCTTCAACTTTGCCTCTGGTGCACACGAACGCGTAGGCAACTACTCAGGTGTGACGGTAGATGCGAAGGTGGGACATGCTGAATATGATGGCTACGTGTTCAATCTCGTTGATCTCCCCGGCACTTATAGTCTTTCTGCCTACAGTCCGGAAGAACTCTATGTTCGTAAGCAGTTGGTAGATCATACGCCAGATGTTGTTATTAACGTGATAGACGCATCCAACCTTGAGCGCAACCTCTATCTGACAACACAGTTGATAGATATGCACGTCCGTATGGTTTGTGCCCTCAATATGTTTGATGAGACCGAACAGCGTGGCGACCATATCGAGGTGCCGAAGCTCTCTGAACTCTTTGGCTTACCCATGGTGCCAACGGTGTTTACCACGGGTAGAGGCGTAAAGGAACTCTTCCGCCAGATTATCGCTGTTTACGAAGGAAAAGAAGACGAATCGTTGCAGTTCCGTCATATCCATATCAATCATGGACATGAGATAGAGAATGGTATTAAAGAGATGCAGGAACATTTGAAGAAGTACCCTGAAGTCTGTCGTCGTTATTCAACACGTTATCTTGCAATCAAGCTGTTAGAGCATGACAAGGATGTAGAAGAACTCGTCAAGCCATTGGGCGACTCAGCTGAGATATTCACTCATCGTGATACCGCAGCAGCACGCGTTATGGAAGAGACTGGCAACGACTGTGAAACAGCAATCATGGATGCCAAGTATGGCTTCATTAATGGTGCGCTGAAAGAAGTGAATTTCTCAACGGGAGATAAGAAAGATACCTACCAGACTACGCACGCCATCGACCATATACTGACGAATAAGTATTTTGGTTTCCCTATCTTCTTCTTAATCTTGTTGGTGATGTTCACCGCAACCTTTGTTATCGGACAATACCCAATGGACTGGATAGAGGCTGGCGTCGGCTGGTTGGGTGAGTTAATCACAAAGACTATGCCTGACGGACCAGTGAAGGATATGCTTGTCGATGGTGTCATCGGTGGAGTAGGAGCCGTTATCGTCTTCTTGCCACAGATATTAATCCTTTATTTCTTTATCTCTTATATGGAAGATTGCGGCTATATGTCGCGTGCAGCCTTTATCATGGACCGTCTGATGCACAAGATGGGACTGCATGGAAAGTCCTTTATCCCGCTCATCATGGGCTTCGGTTGTAATGTGCCAGCAGTGATGTCCACACGTACGATAGAGAGCCGACGGAGTAGGCTGATTACGATGTTGATTCTTCCGTTGATGAGCTGTTCGGCTCGTCTGCCAATTTACATCATGATTACGGGTTCTTTCTTCGCCTTGAAGTATCGTTCGCTTGCCATGCTCTCCTTATATGTAATAGGTGTGTTGACGGCAGTGATAATGAGTCGATTGTTCTCAGCCTTTGTTGTCAAAGGAGAAGACACACCATTTGTGATGGAGCTACCACCTTATCGTTTCCCAACGTGGAAGGCGATAGGTCGCCACACATGGGAGAAAGGTAAGCAGTATCTGAAGAAGATGGGAGGTATCATCCTCGTTGCATCTATCATCGTGTGGGCACTGGGCTATTTCCCATTGCCGGACAATCCGAAGATGGACAAGCAAGCCCGACAGGAACAAAGTTATATCGGCAGGATTGGTAAGGCCATTGAGCCAGTGTTCCGTCCGCAAGGCTTCAGTTGGAAGTTGGATGTAGGCTTGCTTTCAGGAATGGGTGCCAAAGAGATTGTGGCATCAACGATGGGTGTGCTTTATGCAGGTGATGACAGCTTTTCTGATGACAATGGTTATAGCAGTGAGGCAGGGAAATACTCACGACTACATAAGTTGATAACAAAGGACGTGGCAACCATGCATGGGGTGAGCTATGAGAAGGCGGAGCCTATCGCTACACTGACCGCCTTTGCGTTCTTACTCTTTGTGTTACTTTATTTTCCTTGCATTGCTACGATAGCCGCTATTAAGGGTGAGACAGGCAGTTGGGGATGGGCACTCTTTGCTGCAGGTTACACAACGGCCTTAGCTTGGATTGTTAGTGCTGTTGTCTTCCAAGTAGGATTATTATTTCTTTGAAACATAAAGTTATAATGCTTTAGATATAAATTTTCATGTAGGGGTGCAAAGCTGCATCCCTACATTTTGTTTAGTAGCTTACTTTTCTATCCAACAACCACACCTCTTTATTAACTTAGAACTACAACGTTTTTCTCAACCAGTATCCTCATTCCTCCATTCAACCAAAGAGCATTGTAGATATAACGCTCAACTTATTTGGTGCTTACCCTCCGCACCATTGGTGTTCAGCCTTAGCACCATTGGTGCCAGGTCTCCGCACAACATGTGCAGAATAACATCACAAAAGCAAATGATGTTAAGCAAGTCACAAATAGAGTATGTGTGAAGATTTTAACCGCCCTGTACCCTTTCGTGTGGGTATTCGTTTTTTGTTTTGCTTAAAAACTTCTGACTATAAAACGATAGGACTAAACAGAACAAATAAATAAGGTATATGCGTACGATAATTGATTTTAATCTATGCTTATATCACCCCACACGATACATCATAAAAACTCATTTTATTCCTCAAAACGTTTGAGAATACAAATAAAAGTCCACAACACGCGATGTAGCGAATCAATTTCTTTGTGATAGGACAACCATCGTATGACTTTCGCAAATTGACTAAAAAATAGATAGTTACACGATTTTATCCCAATCTAGATGAATAATCACAAACGATGGTTGTGAAAAAAAAAGAGGAAGAGATGTATTTTATTTCCAAAAAGTTTGTTTTTTTTCAACATATTAATTATTTTTGCAAACGACGATGATGGCAAAAATATAATAAAACCTAAACAATCAATTTTAATCATCACTTAGAATATGCCATTTTTGTGCGAATAAGCCGATGGGGGTAGCCTCCCTAATTAGCTTTTCGTAGGCTCAGCCATTTAAGGACGAGTGGAAAAGTCATTTAAATATACTATAATAAAAACCAGTTAATTCTAAAAGTCTATGGAGAAAAGATTTGCTCTTTTTTTGTTAGGGCTAATCCTGTCAGTAGGAACAGCGATTGGTCAGACAAAAATCAATGGTACTGTATTTTCTCAGGTGGATAATGAACCTATCATTGGTGCGTCGGTCATGGTACAAGGTACTACGAAAGGTACGGTCACTGATATCGATGGTCATTTCACACTTGATGTTCCTGCAGGAAAGAAACTTGTAGTCAGTTACATTGGTATGGTCACGCAAACCGTTGCTGCGAAGGATGGCATGAAGGTAAGTCTTGCAAATGACAACCATCAACTCAATGAGGTTGTCGTTACGGGTATGACCCAGCAAGATAAACGCCTCTTCTCAGGTGCTGCCACAAAGATTGATGCTTCTAAAGCGAAGCTCGATGGTATGGCAGACGTGAGTCGTTCGCTTGAAGGTCGTGCTGCCGGTGTGAGTGTTCAGAACGTATCAGGTACGTTCGGTACTGCACCAAAGATTCGTGTGCGTGGTGCTACGTCAATCTATGGTTCATCTAAACCGTTGTGGGTTGTGGATGGTGTTATCATGGAAGATGTTGCAGAGGTTGATGCTGATAACCTCTCGTCAGGTGATGCTGCCACATTGATTTCTTCAGCGATTGCAGGTCTGAACGCTGATGACATTGAAAGTTTCCAGATTCTGAAGGATGGTTCTGCTACCTCTATCTATGGTGCGCGTGCCATGGGTGGTGTGATTGTTGTCACAACTAAGAAGGGTAAGGCCGGTAGCAACCGCATCAGTTATACAGGTGAATATACGATGCGTCTGCGTCCAAGCTACTCTCAGTTCAACATTATGAACTCACAGGAGCAGATGGGCGTTTATAAGGAGATGGCGGCTGATGGTCTCTTCTCTTTCTCTCGTACGCTGCGTGCCGCTACGAGTGGTATCTATGGTAAGATGTATAACCTGCTTAACACCTACGATCTTACCAATGGTCGTTTCGGTATTGCAAACAATGAAGAAGCTATCAATGACTATCTTCGTGAAGCAGAGATGCGCAATACTAATTGGTTTGAAGAGCTCTTTAAGAATTCTGTTTCTACGAACCACTCTATCTCTATGTCATCAGGTACAGATAAAGCACAATACTATACCTCTTTCTCTTTCATGGACGACCCAGGATGGGCAGAACAGAGCAAGGTGCGTCGTTTGACTTATTCTGTCAATGCTAACTATAACATTGGTAAAAAGGTGACACTGAACCTTATTGGTAATACGGCTTATCGTAAGCAGCGTGCACCAGGTTCTGTGAACCAGGAGGTGGATGCTGTATCGGGTGCTGTCAATCGTAACTTTGATATTAACCCTTACTCTTACGCTATCAACTCATCACGTGCGTTGGATCCTAATACGTTCTATATCCGTAACTATGCTCCATTCAATATCCACAATGAGTTGAATAATAACTTTATTGACTTTGATGTGCTTGACTTGAAGATGCAAGCAGAGTTAAAGTACAAACCTATTAAGAAGGTACAGCTTTCTGTATTGGGTGCTTATAAGTATTCTATTACTTCTCAAGCAGCTCAGATTCGTGAGCAGTCAAATATGGCCATGGCTTATAGAGCAATGGATGATGCTACAATTCGTAATGCTAACGCTTGGCTCTATCTTGACCCAGACCAGCCTAACTCTTTGAAGTTCTCTGTTCTGCCAAAGGGTGGTTTCTATAATGAAACGAAATATCGCATGAACAGCTGGGACTTCCGTGCTACTGCAAGCTATAATGATGTATATAACGATCAGCATATCTTAAACCTCTATGGAGGTATGGAAATCAACAATACTAACCGTACACAGAGCTTCTTCCGTGGTGTTGGTATGCAATATGGCATGGGTTACCTTGCTAATTATGATTACCATTTCTTCAAGCAGGCAGAGGAAGATAATAACATGTATTACGACCTTTATAATAGCTATAGCCGTGATGTGTCATTCTTCGGTACAGCTAACTATTCTTGGAAAGGACGTTACGCCGTAAACTTCACAACACGTTATGAAGGTAGTAACCGCCTCGGTAAGGCTCGTACTGCACGTTGGCTTCCTACATGGAACGTGTCAGGTGTGTGGAATGCACATGAGGAGCCTTGGTTCCATAAGGTGTTCAAGACTGCTATGACTCACGCAACGATGCGTGCCTCTTACTCTCTGACGGGTGATAAACCTGCCGTTACCAACTCACAGGTAATCATCCGCAGTACAAACATCTGGCGTCCATTTGCCATTGACAGAGAGTCAGGACTTGGTATTTCAAACTTTGCTAACCCTGATCTTACCTATGAGAAGAAGCATGAGTTGAACCTCGGTGTTGACTTAGGCTTCCTAAACAATCGTTTGAACGTTGTGTTCGACTGGTACACACGTAATAACTACGACCTTATTGGTCCTCGCACAACAAATGGTACAAAGGGTACGATTACTGAATATGCTAACGTTGCAAGTATGAAGTCACATGGTGAGGAGCTTACTATCTCTAGTAAGAACATCGTGACCAAGAACTTCCAGTGGTCAACCGACTTCATCTTCTCTCACGTGAAGACACGTGTTACTGACCTCGATAGCCGCTCACGCATCATGTCTATGGTTAGTGGCTCTGGTTTTACAATGGTTGGCTATCCTTATCGCGCACTCTTCTCTTGGGACTATAAGGGACTGAATGACCATGGTATTCCACAGGTTATCAACCAGAATGGTGACTTGACAACTAGTAACGTTGACTTCCAGAGTTATGTCCTCGACCACCTCGTATATGAAGGACCAACAGATCCAACTATAACAGGTTCATTTGGTAACACCTTTACTTATAAGGGATGGCACTTAAGCATCTTTACAACCTATGCCTTTGGTAATAAGGTACGCCTTGACCCATTCTTCAGCACAGGTTATTCTGATATGACTGCTATGCCAAAGGAGTTCCGCAATCGTTGGACTAAAGCTGGCGATGAGTTGCACACAAACATACCTGCTATTGCTGATTTGCGTTCTATGCAGCAAAATGGTTATTTGGGACGTGCATACAATGCTTACAACTATTCAACTGAACGCATCGCAAATGGTAATTTCATCCGAATGAAGGAAATCTCTCTAGGGTATGATTTCCCTGTACAGATGATTAGACATCTTTCAATAAGCTCATTGAGTTTGAAGTTGCAGGCAACAAACCTCTTCCTAATTTATTCTGATAAGAAACTTAACGGACAGGATCCAGAATTCTTTAATTCAGGTGGTGTTGCCTTACCAGTACCTCGCCAGTTTACACTGACTCTGCGTCTTGGTATCTAACACATTCAAAAACAATAAAGAAATATGATCATGAAAAAAATAAATGCTTTATTATTTGGATTGGGGCTTTTGAGCCTTGCATCCTGCGATACGTTTCTTGATAAGCTGCCTGATGATCGCGCCGAAGTGAATAGCTTCGAAAAGGTGACACAGTTGTTGTCTTCTGCTTACTCTGATGGTTCTACAGTCTATATGATGGAGTGGAGTAGTGACAACGTAATGGATAACGGTAAGATGTTTTCTTATCAAACAAACCAAGACCAGCTCTATCGTTGGAAAGATGTCAACACAAATGGTAATGATGACCCACGCCATGTGTGGGGGAAAGCTTACTTTGCTGTTGGAAATGCCAATCAGGCACTAGCAAGTCTTGATAAAATCACTGAAGGAAATGTTAATGCTGTAAAGGCTGAGGCTTTACTCTGCCGTGCATGGGCTATCTTCCAATTGTCAAATGCGTTCTGCATGGCTTACGATGAGGCTAAGGCTGATACCTATCTTGGTCTTCCTTATCCAAAAGAGGCAAACGTTTCAGTCAACTCACGTGGAACATTACGCCAACTTTATGAGAATATCAACGCTGATATCGAAGCTGCACTGCCTAATGTGAGCGAAGAATATATGTCAGTTCCTAAGTATCACTTTAATGTTCGTGCTGCCTACGCCTTCGCTGCTCGCTTCAACCTTTATTATCACAAGTGGGATAAGGCGTTAGAGTATGCTACTAAGGCTTTGGGAACACAGCCTGCATCGCTTATGCGTACGGTGTCACGCTATAAGAGCCTAACTGGTGGTCGTTGGGAGATTCACGATAATTATATTAGTTCTAGTGAGAATGCCAACTTCATGCTTCAGACAGCTGTCTCTGCAGCCGGTGCAGCCACATACTATAATAGTTATAAGCGTTACAACGCAGGCTTTGATGTCATCATGAAGGAGCTTTATTGGGCTTCTATGCCATGGGGCTCAGGCTCTGTTGACAACACGCTCTATGAGTCTCACCTGCTTTATGGTAACAGCCAGCAGATTGCTTACCCTCGTTTGTCTGCTGAGTGGGAGTATCTTGATGCAGCAAAGAGTAGAGGTTTCATTCGTATTGTTGATCCAGTATTTACAGCTGATGAAACACTCCTTGTTCGTGCAGAGGCTAACATCATGTTGAAGAAGTACGACGATGCCTTGAGTGATATGAATGTCTGGGTAACAGCGCATTGTGCTCCAACAGCAGGTACTGCTACAAGACCAACATTGACCCTTGCTTCAATACAAAGCTTCCTGCAAGATGTAGCCATGGTGCCAGAAGAATTGACATCAAACAGTGATAGAGGATTCAAGAAGGCACTTCATCCACAGGGCTTTACGATTGATGATACTCAGACACAGCTGCTGTATGTGTTGTTGCAGATGCGTCGTATCGAGACTTGTCAGCAAGGACTTCGATTCATGGACATCAAGCGTTATGGTATTAAGATTGCTCACTTACTTGATGGTGAGAATCCTCTCTACTTTGAATCAGGCGACCTGCGTGGTGCATTGCAGTTGCCAACTGATGTCATTGAGTCTGGTTTGGAGCCTAATCCACGTAAGAATTAAACATGAGGAGGAAGATAATTATGAAAATAATAAGATTTTTGATTGTGGCAGTCGTCGTAGTCTTGGCAGTCGCATGTTCAAATGATGATGTAGATACAGCTAATTCAATATTCCCTAAAAAAGAGGATACAATTGAGAAAACTGATTTCGATAAGTGGTTGCGTAAGAACTTTGCTGACCCATATAACATCAGATTCCATTATCTCTATGTAGATCAGAATAGCGATATGGGCTATAATGTCAGCCCTGCTGATATTAAGAAGTCAATCGCATTGGCAAAGATTATCAAGCACGTATGGCTTGATGCCTACACTGAGTTGATGGGTGAGAAATTCCTTAAAGAGCATTGTTTCCGCGAGTTCCAGCTGATTGGTTCTGCACAGCATAAGGCAGATGGTTCCATTGTGCTCGGTTTTGCTGAAGGCGGTATTCGTGTAAACCTCTTCCAGGTAAATAACCTTGATCCTACGAATCTTTACATTGAGCAGACGTCACCTTATAGTTCTTCTAATGCATTCGACCTGAATCGTGCTTACTTCCATACGATGCATCATGAGTTTGCACACATTCTTAGTCAGTTGAAGGATTATTCTACAGAGTTTAGAGGTATTTCAGCTGGTAAATACCACACTGCTGACTGGGTAAACGTAAAGGATGAGGATGCAGGTAAAGAAGGCTTCGTAACGGGTTATGCTAGTAGCGAGTATAATGAGGACTTTGCAGAGGTATTCTCTTGCTATGTCACAGATACTGATGCTATGTGGCAGAAGCGTTTGGCGCAAGCCGTGACAGCTGCAAATGGAGATGAGAGCGGTAAGAAAGCTATTCTTGCAAAGTTGAGTATCATTCGTAATTACCTCAAAGACTCATGGGGTGTTGACATCGATAAGCTCCGCACCATCGTGTTGCGTCGTGCTGGCGAAGTAAGTACACTGGATTTGGAAACATTAAATTAAGCTATAGATTATGAAAAAGATACATCATATTTTGTTTGCTTTGACAGCGCTCTTCCTTGCGGCTTCATGTACGCCAGAGGTGGAGAATGCTTTTGACAAACCATCGGCTGAACGAATTGCCGACGCTATCAAGACGACGAAGGATATTCTCGTAGCTGCACCAAACGGCTGGAAGATGGATTATCAAGGCGCTGGCGGATTCGGAGGTTATAACATCCTCTGTAAGTTCGATGATAAAGATAATGTTACTTGCGAAGAGGAAACGCAACATATCACTAGCACTTCACACTATCGTGTGGCACAGGGACAGGGTGTGTTGCTCTCTTTCGACTCTTTCAATGCGGCTCTTCATAAGTATTCTGACCCTGTTGGTAATCTCAACGGCGTGAAGGTTGGAAAGGACGGAAAAGGCTTCGAAGGTGACTTTGAGTTTCGTGTTATGTCATGTACTAAGGATAGTATTATCTTGGAGGGACGCAAGCATGGTGATCGTGTAGTGATGACGCCTATGCCTGAAAGTCTCACATGGGATAACTTCTTCACTGAGTTGACATCTACCGTCAACGCAATGTATGCTGAACAGTATAACATTGTGATTGGTAATGATACTATTCCTGCTAAGATGAAGTTCCATTCGCTTTATGCGACGAATTCTGAGGGTAAGGAAGTTGTCATTCCATTCATCTATACAACGAAGGGCATCACTATCCTTAATGATAAAAAGTTGAATGGTAAGAAGCTCACTTCATTTACTTATTCTTCTGATGATAAATGGCTCGATGAGAGTGATAAGACTATCATAATGGCTCCTCGTGCTATGGCTCCTATTGATGCATTGTTCGTTGATGACTGGACAATCAATGTTGGTCATAGTAGTGCTGCTGAAATGGCAATTTGGAAGACGGCAGCTGATTATGCAGCTAGTCAGAACATGCCTTATACTACATTCTTCTTTAGTTCAAAGCCTGGCTTCTTAAGTTTGTCTGAGTATGCGACAAATGGTTGGGGCGATTTAAGAACACTCTATACTACTAGTGGTACTGACCAAGTTACCATCAAGGGTTTCAAACCTAATGTCAAGGGTAGTGCTGATGAGAAGAATGGTGCCTTATATTATGCAAATTACAAGTTGAACGAGATTGCTAATACCTTCCTCGTTGACGGAAATCCTACTACTTACACGTTGACTATCAACGATGTTAAGCATCCTACGTCATTACGTATGACCTGTAATAGCAATAGTAACATTAGCTTCGTCTTTGATAGAGGCGTTTGGCGTGTTGATTTCTAAATGTGTTTTTAATAACAGAACGAAACAACTAAACACCTTCAGTCTATATTCATGTACATTTTAATTTTGAGTACATCGAGTTAAGTCTGAATATGTTACAAATGGTGATAAGAGCCATATTAAATACCTCCTGTAGGTGTTTGATATGGCTCTTTTCGGGTGTTGGGTGAAAGGTGTCGGGTGTTAATGGTTACCTTTGTACGCACCCTTTCTCTGTGTGCTATAATATCTGAGAATTACTTCTCATTCATATTTCGGAAGTACCTAAAGTTGCCACCAAAGGACAGAATGGCATAGGAACAGATTTTTCAATGGCGTATTTTATATCGTGCAACTGCACGATTTAGTAATTATGAAATAGATTCCACACCCCTCCTGCGAAGTTGGGGGGCAGGAAACAATTTGCTTAAGACTGTAGAGGATTCCCCCTAACCTATTAGAGTATCTCTGTAATCACTCTTCTTGGATTTAATAAATATAGAAGTTTTGTGTATTATTTATGTATAAAATAGTAATAAACAAGCCTTATTTTAAGTGGAAGTGTAATTTATAACACTAAAAGCTTGTTGCTTTTATAAATATTATTTAATTTAGTACCCCCATAAGGAGTAATTAGGGAATTTCAGTTAATTCACTCCTGAACCTGCCAAGAGCATTCAAAAACTGG
>ERZ773045.741-NODE-741-length-15791-cov-84.616167_pt1 | contig 15791 bp, 10 predicted proteins | sample MGYA00580635_ERZ773045 | MGnify/ENA primary metagenome ERZ773045 (study PRJEB29015, sample SAMEA2738115) | human oral metagenome | biome: human oral; feature: human-associated habitat; material: saliva | place: China | collected 2261 ...
TGCACGACCACCGCCCCATGACCTACCAGGAATTCCGCTACGATGACGCCGCCCGCCAACGCTACTGGGCGCGCTCCTACGTGGGTTGGCGCCGCATGCGCCGCGCCGAACCGAACCGCGCCCACTATGCGCTCGCCGAGCTGGAGCAGCTGGGTGCCGTGAGCGGCGTGATTACGCAGAACGTGGATGGGCTGCACGCCCGCGCTGGAAGCTCTAATCTGCTGGCACTGCACGGCGACCTCTCTCGTATTGTGTGCCTGGACTGCGGGCAGGACGAGAGTCGCGAAAGCCTGGATACACGCCTGGATGCTGCGAACCTCGACTACCTGGCGCGCCTTGAAGACGAAGAGCTGCGCGTGAACCCTGATGGCGATGTGGAGTTGGACGACCGCTATATCCGCGATTTTCAGATGGTGCCCTGCCTTGGCTGTGGTTCGACCCGCCTCAAGCCGGATGTGGTGTACTTTGGTGAGTCCGTGCCCGCCGAACGTAAGGCGCTCAAGGACGCCATGCTCGCTGAATGTTCGGCGCTGCTGGTGGTGGGCTCCTCGGTGGCGGTCATGAGCAGCTACAAGATCGTGCTGGAGGCTCTGCGTGCCGGCAAGCCGGTCGCTGTCATCAATGGCGGCCCCGGTCGTGCGGATGCGAAGGCTACCTACCTGTGGCGCACCGGCGTGGGTGAGGCGCTGGAACTCATGCTTGATGCCGTTGACGTTTAAGGTTGCCGAGGCCGTTACACAGGTCTAGACGGCGCTGTTTCTCCGGTGAATGCTGTTTCTCCGGCGAATCTTGCCGCGCGTGCACCGACCCAAGGTTAAGTGCACGAAAGTGCTATTTTGTGTTGCAAGTCATTGCAAATAGCCCCTGGACAGGTGGGTATGTCCACCACGCGGGGATAAAATGATGGGATGGACATTCGACACACTATCACTCGCTTCGGTGCCACCGCCCTGATCGGTTGCGGTCTGGCGGTCACCGCAATCCCCGCAACTTTCGCTCAGAACGGTGAAGAGTCCGTTACCCACGTCTACTCCGACAAGGCAACCTCTCACATTTCTGAGGTCTGGTACAAGGGCGAAACCCTGAAGGTTACCGGCGAAGGCTTCCTGACCCAGGACGGCACCTCCGGCTCCATCATCGCTATCAAGCTGAACAAGGGCACCGTCAAGATTGACGGCAAGGACTACCTGGAAGTTCAGGCTGATGAGAAGGGCAACTTCTCCGTTTCCATTCCCTGGCAGGATGACCTGGACGAGCGCATCTCCGTGGACGTCTACCTGCTCTCCGGCTCCCTGAAGGACAACGACACCGCTCGCGGCGGCAAGGCAGCCACCGTGAAGATTCAGGCTCGTTCCGTTCAGGAAGCAACCCCCTCCGCAACTGCATCTGCTTCTGTGAGCGCTTCCGCTTCGGCAACCGCTTCCGTGGTGGCTACCCCCTCCGCTTCTGTGGCGCCTTCTGCATCTGCTACCGCCTCGGCTTCTGCGACTGCTTCGGCTACTGCCGCTGATGAGGCTGTTGCCTCCGTGGATGCTGAGATTAAGAACCGCGCCGATGAGAAGGCTTCCGCCACCGCTTCGGTGAGCCCCTCGGCTACCGCGTCGGCTTCCGCTTCTGTGGTGGCTACCCCCTCCGCTTCGGCTACTGCTTCGGCTGCTGCTGATCAGCACGCATCCGTTGCGAACGATGCGAAGGATCAGTTGGGTGATTCCACCTCCGCTACCGAGCAGGTGACCGCTTCGGCTGAGAGCACTCGCTTTGCGAACTGTGCAGAGGTTGCGGCCGCTGGTCTGGCACCCATCCATAAGAGCCACCCGGACTTCCGCCAGAAGTTCGACAACGACAAGAATGATTGGGGCTGCGAGGTCATCAATAGCGAGGTGACCGACGGTTCCTCCTCCTCCAATATTTCTTCGGGTTCTTCTTCCCGCAACTCTGGCGGTCTGGACAACCTGGGTTCTTCCTCCGCTTCGACTAACTACACTTCTAGCCGCGCTCAGCGCTCTTCCCTTGCGAACACCGGTGCTTCCAATGCCTTTACCATTGCTGGTATGGGTCTGGTAGCTCTGGGCCTGGGTGTTGCTGGCGTGTCTGCTGTGCGCAACCGCAAGAACTCCTAAAACTATTGCCACCGCCCGGCGGTGGGTGAGGGTCCCTTCCCCTGAATGCTTTTGAGCGTTCGGGTGGAGGGGATTTTCGCGTTTAACGGGGTGGTTTTTGCTGTTGGTTTGTGCTGGTGGGGTGGGGTATGTACTTGTTAGTTTCTTCAATGTCAGGTTGAGGCTTTCGGGGTGCACAACAGTGTAAAAGGCTCATATAGTTCAACCATGCCTTCAAGAAACCTTCAAGAAAAATATATTTTGTGAGTTAGGTCATGATAAATTGACGTCTTGGGGACCGGTATCCTAAGCTTCGCTCGTTAGAATGGGGGCATGAACATTCGAAACAATATTGCACGCATCGGCGCCACCGCACTCATCGGCTGCGGCCTCGTTGCTACTTCCGTCCCCGCAACCTTCGCTGTTGAAGGTGCGCCTCAGGTTGTCCACACCTACGCAGACTCTGCACAGTTCTTCGCCCCCGACGTATGGGTTGAGGGCCAGGATCTGAACATTGGCGGCGAGGGCTTCAAGACCGCTGACGGCACCTCCGGTTCCGTTCTGGCACTGAAGCTGAACAAGGGTGCCGTTAAGATTAACGGCCAGGACTACCTGGAAATCCACGCTGACGAGGCCGGCAACTTCTCCGTTGCCATCCCCTGGCAGGCAGAACTGCATGGCAGCGTTTCCGTTGATATTTACCTGCTGTCCGGCTCCCTGAAAGACGGCGACGTTCCCCGCGGCGGTAAGGCAGCTACCGTGACCATTAAGGTCGCAGAGCAGCCTGCACCGGCTCCCACCGAGGACTCGACTCCCGCTCCTTCTCAGGATCCGACTCCGGAACCCACCGAGAACCCGACTCCGACCCCCTCCGAGGACTCGACCCCGGCTCCCACCCAGGATCCGACCACTGAGGCTCCCAAGCCTGCTGACGAGACCTCCGCACCCGCAGTTGAGGACGCTAAGGAAACCAAGCCTGCCGAGGACCAGAAGCCTGCCGAAGAGCAGAAGTCTGACGAGAACGCAGCTCCGGCTCCCCAGCCTTCCGAGAGCCACCGTTTCCAGAACTGCGCCGACGTTGAGGCTGCAGGCGAAGCACCGATCCGTAAGGGTCACCCGGACTTCCGCGAGAAGTTCGACGCTGACGGCGACGGCATCGGTTGCGAGCAGCCCGTTGACTACGAGAACTCCAAGAAGTCTGACAGCGTTTCGCTGAGCTCCGGCTCGAACGACAACCTGGGCTCCGGTTCCTCGAACGCATCCTCCAAGAGCTCTTCTTCCCTGGCTAAGACCGGTGCATCCGACGCGATGACCGCTGCTGGTCTGGGCCTGATTGCTCTGGGTGTCGGTGGCGCGACCATCGTGGCAACCCGCATGCGCAAGAAGGCATAATAACGCCTAGTCGCTAAGTTTTTAGCTGCTTTTATGGGCTCCCTCCATATCGGAGGGAGCCCATTTTTTTGTGCCTTTGCAGGCTGTTGAGGATAGGTGGAGCAGTGTACGAAAAAGGAAAAATTACCTGCACGTGAGCTCTTGACAAGTTATTTTATGTGAGATGGTGAACACTTAACTCTAAGTTAAGAGTGACACAGGGCAAACACAGCTTCAACCGGGAATCTAGATACCAAGCAGAAAACGAAAAACGCACAGCACCGAGCTGAAGAACAGACAGCGAAGAGCGCAGCGGATATCACGACACGAAGCTGGAGAACCCAATGAACATCCTCATCATGGCGCTTGCCGATGCGATAGCCATCGCAGCCCTCTGCACCCTCTACATGGTGCGGCACCGCAACCGCGAACTGATGATTTCCTACGCGGTCATCAACGCCGGCATCTTCACCGTCTCGGTGGCGCTGGTATCCGCCGGATCGAACGCATCCGCTATGGGTATGGGCCTCTTCGGTGTCCTGTCGATTATCCGATTGCGTTCCACCGCCCTGAGCCAGCGCGAAGTTGGCTACTACTTCGTGGCTCTCTCGGTCGGCATGATCGCGGGTGTGAATATCAGCCCGGCGTACATCGCCTTCGGCCTTATGGCTACCCTGGTCGCCCTGATCGCGATCCTCGACTCGCGTAGCGCCCCGGTCTCCGCTGAAAAGACTCAGGATGTTACCGCGGACCGTGCCATCAGCGACGAGGAAGAGCTCAAGGCATACCTGAGCGCTCGCCTGGGGTACACCGTCACCTCGGCGAAGATCACCGAGCTGGACATGGTAAACAACCTGACCCGCGCCACCGTCACCTACCAGCCCAAGGAAACCCCCGAGGGTGGCACCCCCGCGGCAGTGGAGGCGGCACCGGCTAACGCAGCACCGATTGCGGCTCAGCCTGTAGCACCCCAGCCTGTAGCCGCTCAGACGGTAGCATCGCAGGCTCCTGCGGCCTACCCGGCAGCACCTCAGGTTCCCACCGCCGAGGCGCACACCACCCTGGACACCCGGATGGTTCCGCTCCAGCGCACCCCGGTGGGCAAGTAAGACCAGCCGGCGTAAAAGCCTCCGATTCACTCCAACTGCACAAACATCTCCGATACCACGACACGCCGCCTCGGCGCACAGCCCAATACGCGCCGGGCGGCACCCCAGAAGGACGAAGACCCATGACTAACGCAGCCGCAAACATCATCCCCGCAGAGTGGAAGAGCATCAGCCTCGAAGCCATGAACGAGAAGGCAGCCATGCAGACCCGCGTGGACCGCAAGTACATTGTCGACGCAGAAACCGCCGCCAAGGTACTCTCCACGCTCGACGCAGACGCCTCCGTCATGGAAATCACGGGCCAGCGCGACTTCGCCTACGACTCGGTCTACTTCGACACCCCGCAGATGCAGAGCTACCACTCGGCAGCCTACAGCCGCCCGGACACCTTCAAGATTCGTACCCGTAGCTACCTGGACTCGGAGCTGACCTTCCTGGAGGTCAAGACCGATGGTGAGCAGGATATAACCGTCAAGAAGCGTATTCCGTACACCTTCGAGATGCGCGATACGCTCACCGCGGAAGGCCACGAGTACATCACCGAAGCACTCGGCGACATCCTCGCGGGCCCGGTCGAGAAGCTGGAGGCGGTTCTGACCACCGGCTACCGCCGCACCACGGTCTTCCTGCCGCAGAGCGAGAAGAACCCGGTCGCATCCCGCATGACGGTAGACACCAACCTGACCTGGACCCCCATGTCCGAGAACATTCTCATGGCGGGCGTGAACTACCGCAACTACCACGGCAACCTGGTCGGCACCACCTACGGCCTGCCGAACGCGGTCATCATCGAAACCAAGTCCGGTGTGGAGCCCTCCGTGGCAGACCAGCACCTCTGGGATGCGGGTATCACCCCCGCGAAGATCTCCAAGTTTGCAACCGGTATGGCGGCGCTGAACCCGCAGCTGGCAAGCAACAAGTGGGAAGAAACCCTGAAGAACTGGATGCACCTGGAACCGGTCAACGGCACCCGCCTCAACGTGGATGACATGACCGAAGAGGACTACCAGAAGCTGCTGACCGAGCGTTTTGCAGCCGCCTAAAACGGCAATTGGGGATGCGCGGGTAGGGTAGCGCACCTACCTTACCCGCACCCCCAGCCCCTAACCTTCTAAACCCCGAATCTATAAACCCCCGAACCAAACACAACACCGGCTGTATTCGCCCCACACAGGCAATAACCGCTCTCACACATATTCACATTTCACATACGTCTTACCCCTGTGGCGCTGGCTCTACGCGAGTAGTCACCCAAACACAAAGGAAAACCCGTGAAAAAGAGCAATATGATTAAGAGCGCAACCTCCATTACCCTCCTGGCAGCCCTGGCGTTGACCGGCTGCTCGGCAAACTCGGCATCGAATGCCAGCGCTGTGAGTGCAACCAGCACCTCCGCTTCGAGCACTTCGGGCACCACGTCGAAGGTGGCAGACTCCTTCTCCACCGACGTGAAGAGCGGCGCGAAGCTCGCCGAGGACACCCACTACTCCGCGAAAGAGGTCACCTGGGACTCCTCCAGCGAAGTTACTATCGATCTTTCTAACCCGACCGCGACCGACGGCGTGACCGTCAGCGACGGCGTCATCACCATCACCAAGGCGGGCAACTACAAGCTCACCGGCACCTACGAGGGCCAGATCAAGGTTGAGGCAGGCGACAGCGACATGGTCCGCCTGATCCTGAACAACGCGACAATCACCAACTCCACCGGTGCAGCTATCAACGTTGTCGAGGCGGACGAGGTCGTCATCTACACCGCCGCGGGCACCACCAACACCGTCTCTGACGGCTCCTCCTACTCCGATACCGCAAGCGGTAGCCCCGACGCAGCTATCTACTCCAAGAGCGACCTGGCCCTGGCGGGCGAAGGCACCCTGAAGGTTGAAGGTAAGTACGAAGAGGGTATCCACACCTCTGACGGCCTGGTCATTGCCTCCGGCACCCTGGAAGTGACCGCGGCAAACACCGGCATCAAGGGTAAGGACTACGTCGATATCCTGGACGGCACCATCACCGTGACCGCAAGCCAGGACGGTATCAAGGCAACCAATGACACCGACGGCAACCGCGGCTGGGTACGCCTGAGCGGCGGTACCGTGAACATCTCCGCAGGTGATGACGGTTTCAAGGCTGAGCGCGTGCTGGAAATCTTCGGCGGTACCCTGAACATTACCCAGTCGAACGAGGGTATTGAGGCGCAGTACATTAACATTCTGGACGGTACCGTGAACGTGACCAGCTCCGATGACGGTATCAACGCCTCGACCAGTACCGAGTCGGCTTCGACCTCCACCATGCAGACCACCCAGAGCAAACAAGCGGCACAGGGCGGTCAGGCACCGGCAGGTGGTCAGGCTCCCTCCGGTACCGTGGGTTCCGGTACTACGGGCCAGCCCCCGGCTGGCGGTGGCGCAGGCGGCGGCATGCACGGTGGCATGGGCGGTGGTGGCGGCACCTTCGAGGTAGTCGACGCAACCATCAACATCACCGGCGGTACCGTCACCGTGAACGCGAACGGCGACGGCATCGACTCCAACGGTACGGCGACCCTCTCCGGTGGCACCCTGATCGTGAACGGTCCCTTCACCGGTGGCAACGCCTCCCTGGATACCAACGGCGACCTGCTGCTCAACGGCGCGACCGTGACCGCGGGTAACGCCGGTGACATGTTCGAGGCTCCCTCCACCTCCTCCACCAGCGGCTACGTGAAGATCAGCAACGTATCGAACCTGAGCGCAGGCACCACCGTACAGGTGACTGACTCCTCCGGTAACGTGGTGGCAAACTACAAGGTTACGAACTCCAGCACCGCGCTGATCCTGGTCTCCAGCTCCAAGATCACCAAGGGCGAGAGCTGCACCGTGTACACCACCACTGATAGCGTGGATGCATCCAGCACCACCCTGGCTTCTAACGCCACCTCGCTGGGCTCCTTCACCGCAAGCTAAGCGGCAGGAGTGCCCCTCAAGCTCCGTGTAGGATGTCATGACCCGCACGGTACCCTCTCCGAACCCGGTCTTGTGAGTGAACCGGTAAGGAGAGACACTCGCCCCGCATTGGTCGTAGCGATACGTCCGGTGCGGGGCTACGTGTTATCTAGGGAGTGTGGCGTCTGGGGTGTTGTGGCATCTGGAGTGTGGGCAAAGAGCGGGGTTTGGGCGCTCGCGGTGGGGCGGACGCTACGCTGCGCTCGCCGCGGGTGCAAAATAAAACGGTTGTTCCGGTGCGAAGAAGTGTCATGATACGCAAAATAGGTGCCGTTGAGCGAGACATTCAGGGCTGAAACAGGGTACTCTATAGTGTAGTAAAGACTGTTGAACGATCCGAGAGCGATGCGCCGCGCGTGCTGTTCGCCTCGGACAGGATGAAAGAGGGGGTCACGCCATGGGGCGCGGCCGTCAGAAGGCTAAAGCAACAAGGCAGGCTCGGGAGATGAAGTACTTCAGCCCCGAGACCGACTACAGCGCACTCGAGCGCGAGCTGAGCAGCGCGAAGAAAACGAAGTCCTCCGATTCGTCCCGCCGTCGCTATGACGACGAGGACGACTACTCGGCATACGCAGAAAAGTACGCGTCCTACGAGGATGAGGCATAAAGAATACGCGGAATGATTCGGTGCATATCGACCGAACGTATTCGACAGATGATGAACCGGCTTGAGACCCCGCACGGGGTGCTCAGCCGGTTTTTTCGTGCCCGCAGTTTGTGCGGATGCACCGGGCGTGTGCGCGAGGACGGGCAGCCCATGGTGGTTGTAACTGTGCGGAGCACAAAGCCAATACACATGTTTATACATATATATGCATATCTATATCTGGTAATAGAGCATAGTCAGTAATAAAAAAGTTTGAAATGAATAAGCATACATAGCTTTTGCACAGCTTAGTCATGCCTGGTACAGAGAATAGACCAGCATTCTAGAGACATGAACAACGAACAGAACATGACTCAGAACATTGACCAGGCTACCCAGACCGCGGCAGAACAAGCTAACGCAGCGCAAACCGCTGCAGAGCAGAAGCTAGCCAAGAAGAAGCTCACCCGTCGAATCTTCATCGGCGGCGGCCTCGGCGCACTCGCAGTAGTCGGCGGCGGCGCAGGCTGGGCATACAACCGCTACCTGGCAGAGCACACCGAAATTGAAGACACCACCGCCTACGAGGCGGCAGCAGCTCAGGCGAACGCAAGCGCCTCCGGCTCCGCCACCCCAGACCCCACCGAACTGACCGGCGTGAAGGTCAACGGTCAGAGCCTCACCGCTAACGAAGGCTCGATCACCATCACCTCCACCACCACCGGCAGCGGCTCGGATGCGGTTGTCTCCTTCGTAGCAGACATCAAGCTCGACAACGCAACCCTGCTGCGAAGCGCCTTCGCCAACAACAAGTTCGGCCAGAACATCATCGACACCCCCTCGAACATTGCCTCCGAACACAACGGCATCTGGGCAATCAACGGTGACTACTACGGCTTCCGTACCACCGGCATCGTGATCCGAAACGGTGTTGTCTACCGTGACTCCGGCGCTCGCGAGGGTTTGGCCTTCTACCGCAACGGCTCCGTCAAGCTCTACGACGAAACCGCAACCAACGCCCAGACCCTCGTCAGCGAGGGTGTGTGGAACACCCTCTCCTTCGGGCCCGCACTGGTCAAGGACTCCGCAATCGTCGACGGTATCGACAGCGTCGAGGTGGACACCAACTTCGGTAACCACTCCATCCAGGGCAACCAGCCGCGAACCGGCGTGGGCGTGCTCGGCACCAACCACCTGGTCTTCATCGTGGTCGACGGCCGCTCCACCAACTACTCGCGCGGCGTGACCATGCCCGAGTTCGCCCAGATGTTCAAGGACCTCGGCTGCGTCAGCGCCTACAACCTGGATGGTGGTGGCTCCTCCGCCATGGTCTTCAACAATCAGCTGGTCAACCGCCCGCAGGGTGGCACCAAGGAACGCGGCACCAGCGACATTCTCTACATTGCAGGGAACGCATCGTGATTATCCTGATACCCGCCTACAAGCCGGACCAATCGCTGGTCCGCCTTGCCCGGGCCCTGCGCGAACAGGACCCTAGCGCCGAAATCCTCGTCATTGACGACGGATCCGGCAGCACCTACGCGCCGATCTTCACCGAACTGCGCATCGACGGCGTGACCGTGCAGACCCACCCCGCCAATAGGGGCAAGGGTGCGGCACTGCGCACCGGCATCGCCTGGGCGAAAGCAAACCGCCCCGGTGAGGTCATCGTCACCGCCGACGCGGACGGCCAGCACCTACCTCGGGACATCTTCCGTGTGGGTGTGCGCACCGAAACCGCGGCGGCGGCAGGGCAGAAGAGCATTATCCTCGGCGTGCGTACCAAGCCCGACCCGAACGCCGGCGAAGAAGGCACTAGGGTGCCGCTGCGCTCCAAAATTGGCAACAGCGCAACCGTAGGCTTCTTCGCCCTGGCGACCGGCGCCCGCCTGGCTGATACCCAGACCGGTCTGCGCGGCTTCACCCCGCAAATCCTGGACTGGTTGCTGCAGATCCCCGGCGATAAGTACGAGTACGAGTTCTCCATGCTGCTGCGCGCAACCCGCGCAGACGTGGACCTGGTACAGGTACCCATCGTGAAGGTCTACGAGCCCGGCAACCCGACCAGCCACTTTAGGCCGCTGCAGGACTCGGCGCTGATTTACGCACCGCTGCTCGCCTTCCTGGCTTCCTCTTTCCTGACAGGCTTCCTCGTGGACGCTATCGCCCTGTTCGTCCTGGTGGGCATGGGCGTTCCGCTACTGGCGGCCGTGGTCGGCGCCCGCATCATTTCGGCGCTGACGAACTTCACCGTCAACCGAATGCTCATGCACGACGGAGGCGCACGCCCCTCGGCATCCTCCTCGCTGGTACGTTACACCGTACTGGCGGTGGGCATCCTCGCCGCCAACGCGGCTCTGATGGAAGCTTTGACCGGCCTGGGTGCGTCCCTGCTGGTCGCCAAGATCCTGACCGAGCTGTTCCTTATCCCGGTCAGCTTCGCGGTCCAGCGCCGCTGGGTCTTTCTACCCACTCGGCGTCAGGAAAATACGCGAGAGAAGGCAGTGGCAACTCACGCACCCTCGGGTTTGCGTGCGGTGAGCTACAAGTCCGCTCGCATGGAGGCTGCCGGTATCCGTACCGGTGCGCGCGCCTCCCAGGTACGCCCCTAGCTCACCTACCCTGGCGGCTAGTTCACTAGTGGCTAGTTCACTAGTGGCTAGTTTTATAGGGGCTACCTACAAAACTTCTCCCACCCGTCAGTCGTGAGGGTGGGTGGGAGAAGCAAGCTGCAGCACCACAAGCGGCGGTATTCTGTTCACGAAAAGCCCCCGCTGAGAAAACTCAACGGGGGCATTTCGTATGTGGCATCCTTCAGAAACCTATTGGCTCACCGGCTCCCAAAGGATAATGCGCCGATTACTGGCCGGGGATCAGGCCGTGAGCAGTAATCAGGAACGGCGGGTTGTGGTTAACAGCCGGGTTAGTTACGTAACCAACACGAGCCGCACGGGTCGGGTGCTTGGGTGCACGCTTCGGCCAGGGCTTTGCCTGCGGGTTCGGGTCCTTCTTGCCCTGCACCATAGCCAGTGCGCTCGCCGCGTTCACAATGCCGGAGCCGCAAGCGTTCACATCGCAGGTGAGCGGCTTGGAGCTCTGCTTCAGAATCTGCTTTGCGCGCTCAGCATTCAGCGAGGGATCCACGGACTTCATCAGCGCAATCACGCCAGCAACCTGAGGTGCCGCCATGGAAGTGCCGTCGTACTCGGTGTAGCCTGCACCGGTGGACACGGTGGTACCCAGGTCCACGGTGGACATGATGCCGCTACCGGGGGCGCTCACATCAACGAGCTTGCCGTAGTTGGAGAAGTCGCTACGCTTACCCTCCTGGTCGGTAGCGCCCACCACGATCGAACCGCCGCAGTTAGCCGGAGCGACCTTGGAGGTGTCCTGACCATCGTTACCAGCTGCAACGACGAGAATCGCGCCGCGCTTGTTCACCTCAGCAATAGCCTTAGAGTAGGTTGCGGGGCAGGTACCCTCGCCGCCGAGGGACAGATTGATGATCTTGGCGGGGTTGGAGTTCGCGGGAACGCCCTCAACGGTGCCGCCAGCCGCCCAGACCATTGCATCCGCAATGTCGGAGTCGTAGCCGCCGCACATGCCCAGAGCACGCACGGGCAGGATCTTGGTGGAGGGCGCCACGCCGACGATACCGCGCTTATTGTTCATGATCGCCGCGATGGAGCCGGCAACGTGGGTGCCGTGCCAGTTCGACTCGCTTGCCTCTGCGTCAGCATCGCAGACGCCCGCTTCTTCCCAGTTGCCCTGGTCGGTCGGGTCGGAGTCGCGGCCGTTGCCGTCACGGGCGATGGAGGGCTCGGTGATGAAGTCGTAGCCGGGCAGAACGTTCGCGTCCAGGTCGGGGTGCTTGACGATGCCGGAGTCAATCACAGCAACGGTCACGCCAGCGCCCTGAGTGGTCTTCCACGCCTCGGGTGCGGCCAGGCCCTTGGTGCCGTGCAGGTTCCACTGCTGCGGGTAGAGGGTGTCGTTGGGTGCTACAACCTGGTTCGAAGCCTGAGAGGCCTGAGCGACCTTGGAGGTAGCGGCACCGCGAGCGCGTGCAGTGGGGCGGCGCAGCAGGTCGGGCTCAACCGAAGCAACGGATGCGTTGGAGCTCAGAGTCGCCATGTACTTCTCTGCCTGCTCTGCGGTGAGCTTGGAGGAGAGGGTCACCACGGTTGCCTTCTGGGCGGTGGTGCGCACGTAGTTGGTTTTGATTTTGAAGAGGTCGTCGACGCTCTTCACCTCGGAGGTGAGGCCCTGGTAGAGGGAGTCGCTCCAGGTGGCGACCTGGGTGCCTGCGGGGCTTGCCCAGTTGACGCCGCCTGCGTTCAGCGCGCTGTCGGTGTAGGTGATGACGAAGCGGTTGAAGCCTGCCTTCTGCTGTGCAGAGCTGAGGGAGGAGATGGTGGTGTGCGCCTTGGCACGTTCGGCGCTGTTAGCCTTTGCGGGTGCCGCGAAGGATGCGGGGGCGCCCAGGGTTGCGACGAGTGTTGCTGCAGTACCCAGGCTCAGCGCGGTGCGTGCGACACCGCGTGCTGAGGGGTGAGTGGTAAAAGACATCGGGGTCCTTTGCGTATGTGAGTGCCGGAAGCGGCAAGTGGGTTGGTTATTCACTCACATAAATGCACCTTCGAGAAAATATTTGCATTCTTTTGCGTATTTGCTTGTGAGGAGCGAATAGAAAAAGAAAATGCACATCACTGCATTGATGTGTATTTTTCTCTAAACCCCGTGCGGGAGTTCTTCGGAAGTAGTTTATGTGGTGAGATATCGCTATCCTAGCACCTTTTCCTATGTGTGAAGCGGCTAAAACTCGATAGTGTGGCGTAAATAATGAGATTTTTCCTTCATGTAAATGCAGATAAAGAAATGCCTAGTCGAACTATTCTCATGGACTTAAAGTAAAGATTTAAGTTTTACTCATCTTTGCATAAAATGACCTGTATCACAAAGGTTATTTTATTCATAAAGTAACCCGAAAAGGGTGCTAGAGTATCTCACGGTGCGTACCCGTGCATGCACATTGTGGAACCACTTCACAGCACACAATACGCACCAACACCTCACTCTTCCGTATTCACTCGTACCGAGTACACACGCCTCACTCTGCGCCCTCAACGCGAGTTGGCAACGCTACGCCGCATCGTGCGCACCCGGTACCACTCACCTCAAGGACGTCCATGCTTCGCATTGCTCGCCCCTCGCAGGCACGCTCCTCACAGCGTTCCCTGCTGAGCTTCGTCACCGCAACCTGCCTGCTCTCGGCAAGCGTGATCCCCGCCGTGGCGGCACCCACCGCGCAGGCTACCCATGCAACCCAGACTTCTGCGGCGGCGCAGGCTTCTAACACTACCCAGTCCGCGCCCGTGGCGTACAACCGCTTCATCATCACCTACACCGATGAGGCGAAGAACGCCGCCTCCACCGATGCCACCGCAGACCAGATCGACTGGTCCGCAGCCGCCGGCACCCAGCAGGCAACCTGGGCCGACGCACTCTACGCGGGCATCACCTCCGAGGTGCAGAGCATTGACGAGCTGCTGAACATTAAGACCAGCTACGTCCGCTCCACCGCGCTGGATGCCAGCGTGGTCACCACCTCCGCGGAGCTCACCCCCGCGCAGGCGCAGCAGTACATGGACGCCCTGAGCGCGAACTCCAAGGTCGCCTCCGTCTCGCCCGATATGCGCCGCTACGCCACCGTGGACAACACCTCGGAGCCCGTCAAGATCAACGACCCGAAGATGAACCGCATGTGGTCCCTCACCGGTGAGAAGGGCGTCTCCGCGCTGGAGGCGTGGGGCACCACCCGCGGCAAGGGTGTGACCGTGGCGGTGCTGGACTCCGGCATTACCGCCCACCCGGACCTGGACGCTAACGTGCTGCCCGGCTACGACTTTATTGCCGAGTCGGCGTTCTCCAACGATGGTAACGGCCGCGACTCCGACCCGACCGACGCTGGCAACTGGACCGTAGACAACCAGTGCTTCACCGGTTCGAAGGCGACCGCCTCCGACTGGCACGGCACTCACGTGGCGGGCACTATTGCCGCTATCGCCAACAACAATGAGGGTATTGCCGGTGTGGCACCCGAGGCGAAAATCGTGCCCGTGCGCGTTCTGGGCGCCTGCGGCGGCTTCGACTCGGACATCACCGACGGCATTATTTGGGCTGCCGGCGGTAGCGTGCGCGGTGTTCCCGCAAACCAGAACCCTGCCCAGGTCATTAACATGTCCATCGGCAGCGAGGGTGCCTGCACCACCCCGTACCGCCAGGCGATTGCTCAGGCGAATAAGCGCGGCTCCATCGTGGTCGTCGCAGCCGGTAACAACAACTTTGATGCCTCGAAGTCCAGCCCCGGCAACTGCGAGGACGTCATCAATGTGGGCGCAACCGATAAGAATGGCAAGCGCTCCTACTTCTCCAACTATGGCTCCCGCGTGGACGTGAGCGCGCCCGGTGGCGACCGCCGCTACTGGGGTGGCGGTATTCTCTCCACCCTGAATGCTGGCAAGACCGCTCCCGGTAAGGCTGATTATGCCGAGTACCAGGGCACTTCCATGGCGGCACCGCATGTTGCCGGTATTGTGGCGCTCATGAAGGCGGTCGACCCGAAGCTGACGTACGCTCAGGCGAAGAAGGCCCTGCAGTCCACCTCTCAGGGCGTTGAGTGCGACCAGTCCGCGTGCGGTTCCGGCATTGTGAATGCGGCCCGCGCGGTTCAGCAGGTCCGCTCCGACCGTGAGGCTGCGGATGCCGCCGCGGCTGAGGCGGCACGCAAGAAGGCTGAGGAGGAGGCCGCACGTAAGAAGGCGGCTGAAGAGGCGGCACGCAAGAAGGCCGAAGAGGACGCTAAGCGTCAGCAGGCCCCTGCACCGAAGGTAACCCCTGCACCGAAGGTGACCCCGGCTCCGAAGGCCAGGACCCGCCCGTCCCGCCCGGTGACTCGCCCCTCCTATCCGTCGCGTCCGCGTCACGGCCACACCCCGCGTTACCGCTCCTGGTACGGTGCTTCTGCGAACACCTACCCGAGCAGCGGTTACCCGAGCAGTGCATACCCGAACACTGGCTACCTGGGCTTTGCGACCGGTAACCGCCGCTAGTCGAAACTCGTTTTAGATACGAAAAGCCCCCGATGAGTTCTCTCATCGGGGGCTTCGCTCTGCCCGTGAACCGGGTCTGGCTACGCTACGGGTAGCTTAGTGCTGCTCGTCTGCCTCGCGGGGCTTCTGGGCGGGGTTGGTGACTAGCGGTTCGTCCTGGGTGATGGGCTCGGCGTCACCGTTCAGGTCTTGGACCTGGGCATCTTCGGGGATTTCCATGGCGGGCGCGCCGGGAATTCGGTCGTAGTCGCCGGTGAGGCTCTCGCCGTTGGCTCCTGCCGTGAGAGCTTCTGTGGTTGCTTCGGCTGCCTCGTCGTCGGCGGCTCTATCGGCAATCTTGGTGTTAGATGCGCCTGCGCTCAATCCCTTAGAGATCACCTTGATGGTCTTGCGCGGTCGCAGGTAGGTCACCCTGCCGTTCGCGTCCAGGTTTCCAGCCTTTTTCGCCAGGTTGAAGCTGTTGATAATGCCGCGGCTGCAGAAATACTTATCGCACTTGATGCGGTTTCCCCCCGCGAGGGTGAACG